>Ga0078972_1000799_pt1 | contig 128740 bp, 99 predicted proteins | sample YelNatPaOPGAMG01_FD_67568 | JGI IMG/M metagenome (GOLD analysis project Ga0078972, IMG submission 67568) | Hot spring thermophilic microbial communities from Obsidian Pool, Yellowstone National Park, USA - OP-RAMG-01 (SPADES assembly) (version 2) | ecosystem: Environmental > Aquatic > Thermal...
GCTGCGACCGCGCGACCTCTTGCGCCCGGTTGAGGGGCGCCGAGCTCGCGCTGACTAACTGCAAAACCGAAGAAATCTCTATTCGGACGCCAGCACAGACTTGACGCCGCTTCTATAGGGAGCATTTACCCGGTCGCGTTGACCGTGAGGGAGGTGATTGAGTATAATACGTTGGGCTTTAAGCGGCTGAGCAGGGAGAGGTGCGCCACGTGCCCAAGACTCGATCATCCACAACCAGGCGCAGGACTACGAGACGAACCAGGAAGAAAGCGAATCCAATCCCGATTTTCGACATCCTCGGGGTGCTGTTGATCGTCTTCGGGCTGATTACGCTCATCTCCCTGTGCGCGGAGGACAGCACCGGGGCGATCGGGCGCCATCTCGCACCCGCGATGCGCACGTCGGTGGGGGTCGGAGCCTACATAATACCGTTTCTGATAGCGCTGTTCGGCGCGTTTTGCATCGTTGGGCCGCTGCGGATAATCCCGCGCAACATACTGCTCGGCAGCGTGCTTGTGTTTCTGTCGATCGTCGGCTGCGCGTCGCTGGCCGCGGGGATAAAGTGGGATATCCCGGGCTCGGGCGGCGGATACGTGGGTGACGTGATCGCGTGGCTGTCGCGCAAGGCGGGCGGTGAGTTCCTGGGTTACGTGCTGCTTACCGCGCTGGCGATCATCGGCACGATCATGATCGTTGACCGCCCGCTGGCGGGGCTGATCGACTGGATCCGGCTGACGTGGAGCGAGGCTTCCAAGGACGCCATCGAGCGTGCGGAGATGCGCAGGGAAGCTCGCGATAAGCGCAGGGGCGAAAAGCCAAAGGAACCTGCGGTGGTATCGGAGAGCAAGAAGCGCACGCTGGCGAGGATATTCGGCAAGGAGGAGGAGTCGGGGACCGAGCCGCTGCCGCAGCCGGAGAAGACGCCGGTGCGAATCAGCATGCCGACTCCGGTCGCCGCTCACAAGCCTCCGAAGAACGGTGAGACTCCTCCAGAGGAGATGGAGGAGTACGGCGAGTTTCAGCTGCCGCCACCGAGCCTGCTCGACGAGGCGCCGCCACCACCTCCAAGGGTCGAGAGCGAGCTTAAGAACAACATAGAGATAATCGAGCGCACGCTGGCGGAGTTCAAAGTCGAAGCCAACGTCGTTGAGATCGCGTGCGGGCCGACGGTCGCCCGATACGAGATCCAGCTCGCGCCTGGGATCAAGGTCAACAAGATCGTCAGCCTGGCCGACAACCTCGCGATGCAGCTCGCGGCTATAGACGTGCGCGTGGAAGCGCCGATCCCGGGCAAGTCCGCGATAGGCGTCGAGGTGCCGAACAAGAACCGTGGCATTGTGGTGCTGCGCGAGATAGTGGAGAGCAAGCAGTTCGCGGATGCAGAGTCCAAGCTGTCTTTCGCGCTTGGCAAGGACGTGTCCGGCAAGCCGATAGTGGCCGATCTCGCCAAGATGCCGCACATGCTCGTCGGGGGCGCGACCAACGCGGGCAAGAGCTGCGGGCTGAACTCGCTGATCGCAAGCCTGCTGTTCAGGTGTACGCCTGATGAGCTGAAGCTGGTTCTGATCGACCCAAAGCGCGTGGAACTGAGCCTGTTTGACGGCATACCGCACCTGGCCTGCCCCGTCGTGAAGGACCCGAAGCAGGCGGCGAGCGTGTTTCGGATGGTGGTTCAGGAGATGGACCACCGCTATGAGATGTTTGCGAGAAACGGCGCTCGCAATATCGACGGGTATAATGAGCGGGTCGGCGACGACGAGAAGATGCCGTATATGGTCGTGGTCGTGGACGAGCTCTGCGATCTGATGATGCAGGCGGCGGCTGAGGTCGAGGCGTCGGTGCAGCGATTGACGCAGCTCGCGCGCGCGACCGGCATACACATAGTTATAGCGACGCAGCGGCCATCGGTGGACGTCATCACCGGTGTCATAAAGGCGAACATATCGTCCCGGATGGCGTTCGCGTGCTCTTCGTATCACGACAGCAAGACGATTCTGGATCAGAAGGGCGCCGAGCGGCTGGTGGGGCGGGGCGATATGCTGTTCCTGCCGATCGACGCGGCCAAGCCGGCTCGAATCCAGGGCTGTTACGTGACCGAGCGCGAGATCGAGGCGGTCTGCAGCTTCCTGAAGAATCAGCGCAAGCCGATCTATACGATCCAGCCCGGTGCGGCCGGTCCGAGTGGCAGCGGAGGAGGCGAGTTCGAGGATGCGTTCACTGACGAGTTCTACGAACCGAGCGTGCGGTTTGTCGTAGGGACGGGTTACTGCTCGACTTCGATGCTGCAGCGCAAGTTCAAGATCGGCTATACACGGGCGGCGCGGATTGTGGACGCAATGGAGCAGGCGGGCATAGTTGGCCCCCTCGATGGGGCGAAGCCGCGGCAGGTGCTGATATCGAAGGCCGACATCGACACCGTGCTGGGAGGCAGCGCCGCACTGCCGTTTGCGCAGGATGATGACGACGACTACCTGCCGCCGGCGGAAGTGGTTAACCTCAATGACGTGGACGATGAGGAAGAGGAGGAGGAGTAGTTACGAAATACGAGTGAACTCATTCGCATTTCGTATTTGGCATTTCGTAACTGTCGCTCCGCCCTGATTTGGCACGAGTAAGCTTGGTGAGTTTGGGTTGCCCGAAGAATCTGGTGGATTCGGAGGGGGCGTTGGGTGAGATTGCCGCGGCAGGGCATGAGATCGTGGCGGATCAGGCTCTCGCGGATGTGATAGTGGTCAACACGTGCGGGTTCATCGAGAGCGCCCGGGAAGAGTCGACAGAGGCTATCGCGCAGGCGGTGAAGTATAAGAAGAGAGGCAGTTGCAAGGCCGTCGTGGTCATCGGCTGCCTTTCGCAGCGCTTTGACCTGCATGACAGCGATATAGATGCGTGCTTCGGCATAGAGCACTCGGGCAAGCTCGGCGATGCGATCGACCAGGTGCTTGCGGGGGGCAGAATACACGATGTGGCGTGCCCGACGGAGCAGTGGCTGGAGCCGGATTCGCGGATGATATCGACGCCGCCGTGGACCGCCTACTTGAAGGTCTCGGACGGCTGCTCGAATCGGTGCGCTTATTGCGCGATTCCCGACATCCGGGGGCCGTATCGGAGCAGGCCGGAGAGTCTGATATTGGACGAGGCCCGGCGGCTGGCCGACGCGGGCGTGCGGGAGATCGTGCTTGTCGGCCAGGATCTGACGCAGTACGGCGAAGACCTGCGTCATCCTGAACGCAGTGGCCGTCATCCTGAACTTGATTCAGGATCCAACCGGATGCCGGATCAAGTCCGGCATGACGTATCGCTCGCGGGGTTGGTTCGGAAGCTAAATGAGATCGAGTCGCTGCGTTGGATTCGGCTGATGTACTGCTATCCGACGAAGGTGACGCCGGACCTGATCGACGCGATTGCGAGCTGCAAGCGGGTGGCAAAGTACATCGATTTGCCCCTGCAGCATGCGGACGACGGTGTTCTGAATGCGATGAACCGGCGCGGAAGCGCTGACGTATACGAAAAGGTTATCGACGATCTGCGCGCAGCGTGCCCGGAAATCGCGATAAGGACGACATTCATAGTCGGCTTTCCGGGCGAGACCGAAGCAGCATTCGGTAAGCTGCTGGCATTTGTGGAGAAGATGCGATTCGATCGGCTGGGAGCGTTTGTGTACTCCCCCGAGGAAGGAACGCCCGCAGCGAAACTTGGCAGACGCGTGCCGCGAAAAGTCGCTGAGGCGCGCTATGATCGCCTGATGCGTCTGCAGCAAGGGATATCGCTGGAGCGCAACCGAAGGTTTGTCGGCGAAAAGACGGAAGTGCTGCTGGAAGGCTCCACGCAGGAGGGCGTATTCGGCCGAAGCTATCGTGATGCGCCTGAGATCGACGGCGTGGTCTATCTGTCCGGCAGCGATGCCGAACCCGGCCAGTTCGTCGAGGCCCGCATAGTCGACGCAACGGAATATGATCTGGTTGGAAAGTCTGAAAGTTGATAAGGTGCAAGGGTCTGCCTGCCCCAACTTTCGAACTTTCCAACTTTCCAACTTTCTGACTGAAAAACGGAGGAATCATGACAGCAACCAAGCTGACTAAGGAAGATATCGCCCGCCAGGCGGCAAAGCTGTACCTGGCCGACAGGATCTACCTGACCCTGCTCGGCAAGGGCCAGCCCGCCAAGCTCAGGCAGGTGGCCAAGTCCATCGATGTCCCTGGAGTCACCCCGCGCCTGGCGCGCAGCGTGATGGCGGAGAGCGATCGGTTCGAAACGGTGGACCGGCGGTGGGCGCCTGCCATGAGATATGGCGACACCAAGCGGCCGTTCGAGCAGGTGCTCAAAGACCTGCTGATCTCGGCGGGGATACCGGTTCAGGTCGATCTGCTCGCCGAAGAACTCGGGCACATCTACGGCCGCCCAGGCGAGGCCTACGCGGAAATGCTGCCGAGAATCCTGACCGATAAGGAGCGGTTCTTCAGCGCCGGCGCGCTCGGATTCGGCTTAGCTCAGTGGCTGCTGCTCCCGACCTCCGACGAGGAAGCGGATGTCGTTTTCGACAACTACCTCTCCCAGGAGCAAGTGGATGAGTATTCGGAGATCTGCCCGGAGGTCGAGTGGGATGCCGATAAGATCGCCGAGTGTGCGGAGACGCTGCTCAAGAAGTGCAAGCAGCCAGTGCCGGTCAAGATTCTGGCATTGATCGCGTGGAGAGCCCTGCAGGAGGACTTCGACCCGATCGATTTCTACGCGCAGCTCGTGTCCGGCGACCAGATTCTGTTGCTCAGCGACCAGAAGGCCTATCCGGCGTCCGTCGAAAAGGAGTTTGTCGATACGCTCGGCAAGATCGCTGAGGAAGTGGCCGCGCTGCCGATGGAAGAGGAAGAGGAGGAGGCCGAGGGGCCGGTCACGATCACCGATACGGACAAGGAAGAGATGATCGCGATCATCCTCGACAAGGGCAGCGCCACGGCCGAGGAAATGATCGACACGGTGCTCGAGATCAGCCCGGACGAGTCGGCCTTTGCCGGCACGCTGGAACTGCTCAAGCCCGCGCTCGAAGGCGATGAGCGCATTATGTGGCTCGGGGGGACGACCTACGGCAAGGTCGTGACGTTCCCAAACGAGGTCAAGGAAGTGCCGTCGTCGCTGATCGTGCCGCCGACGCCTGTCTTCGAGACCCCCGAGGGCGATGTCTACGATCAGGAACTAGAGATCGACGGCTTCGAGGGCGACCTGAAGACCGCGATCTACGATCCGCTCGTGGAAGACGTTTCCGACGAAGACCCGGCGCTGACCAACTACCAGCCCAACGGCGACAGCCAGCGCTGCGTGCTGAAGTATCATCACAAGACCGAGGGCACGTTCCCGTTGTGCCAGATCAATCCGGAGTTCTTCGGCCCGATGCCGGAAATCATCCCGATCACGCTCATCGACGAGGGCAAGCGCAAGCAGGCGTATGTGAACAACACCACGCGCTTGATCTACGGCCTCAAGGACTTCTTCAAGGACATAACCGACGTGTCCGGCGCGGTGTTTGTGATCGAGAAGACCGCCAAGCCGGGCGAGTTCCGATACCGTTACGACGGCGAGTCCGATGAGCAGCTTGGAATCGACGTCGAGCGCTCGCTGGAGATCCTCGACATCCGCGCGCGGTTCGAGAGCCAGGACATGCCGCTGTTCGACGTGATCACCGAGATCCTCGAGCAGCACCGCCAGGGAATGACCTTCGCGCAGCTCGTAAACGAGGTCAACATCGTCAAGCGGACCTCGCGGCTGGTGATCGCATCGATTCTGAGCTCCTACCACTGTTTCCACACCCGCGGCAAGTCCGGCCTCTGGCAGTTCGACGAAAAGAAGCGCAGCCAGGGGTTCAATAAGACTAAGAGGAAGTATGTGAAGAAGGACTAGCGGGGAGGCTGTTAGTCGTTGATCATTAGTCGTGGTGAGGGTGGCGGCCAATCGACCGCCACCCTTTGTGCGATTGGAGGGTAAATTGCTGGTAGACAAGAGGATCAGACCGAAACTCGAGGCCGCGCTGGAGCGCTACCGGACGTTGACGTATGAGGCCGTCGCGGATGTGCCTGTGCAGATGGCGGAGACCGACGAGCATCTTCGGAGCCCGATGGAGGCGCGGCAGAAGCTGCAGTGGAAAGACGCCGAGCCGGGCACGAAGTGGGGCAAGGCGTGGAGCAGCGCGTGGTTCGCCGGCTCCGCCGTCCTACCCGAGGCATGCGAGGGCCGGGAGGTCTTCATCGGAGCCAAGATCGGCGGGGCCGAGCGGCTGGTATTCGTCAATGGAATCGCCGCAGGACTGGTCGATAGCTTCGAGGCAGGCGAGCCCATTCCAGTTCACCCCAGCGCGCGGGCATGCGCGAGTGGCAAGGCGGGTCAGAAGCTGGATATCGCCATCGAATCCTACGCAGGCCACCCCCAGAATCCCAGCGAAGACGACGGCAGGCACGTGCAGACGTTCACCAAGGTCCAGCTCATGCTGCGTCGCGACGATGTGAAAGACTTCTACCTCGACCTGCGCACGCTGGTCAACATGATGGGCTACCTCGATCCCAACAGCCTGCGCTACAATCGGATAATGGTCGGGTTCGAGGAAGTCTACAAGATCCTGCCCATGCTCCCAGCCGAGGTGCCGGAGGAACAGTGGCGGCCGGCGATGAACGCGGCCCGCGAGATACTCCGCCCGCTTTTGGAGGCCAAAAACGGCGACACGATGCCGTTCATCGGCTTGACCGGTCACTCCCACCTCGACACGGCTTGGCTCTGGCCGCTCGATGAGACAATCCGCAAGGCCGCGCGGACGTTCTCGACCGCGCTGACGATGATGGAGCAGTACCCGGAGTATCGGTTCCTGCAGAGCGCGCCGTGCCACGCGGACTGGATGCGCGTTCACTACCCCGAGATATTCGAGCGCATCCGCGCGGCGGTCAAGCAGGGCCAATGGGAGCCCAACGGCGGCATGTGGGTCGAGCCGGACTGCAATATACCCTCCGGCGAGTCGATGATCCGGCAGTTCCTGTTCGGGCAGGCGTTCACCCAGAAGTACTTCGACTACACCGCCGATGTCTACTGGCAGCCGGACGTGTTCGGCTACTCCGGCGCGCTCCCGCAGATCATGCGCGGCTGCGGCATCCGGTTCTTCATGACCACCAAGATGGGCTGGAACGATACGAACCGATTCCCTTACGACACGTTCCACTGGCATGGCATCGACGGCTCCAGTGTGATCGCGCATTTCCACAACATCCACTGCTGGCCGGAGCCGCGCTCGCTGCAGGATCAGTGGTGGACGGTGCAGCACAAGGACGTTCAGGACCGCAGATACGTGCCCTACGGGTTCGGTGATGGCGGCGGCGGGCCGCAGGACGAGATGATCGAGATATCCCGCCGCGTGGTGGACCTGGAGGGCTGCCCGCGCTCGCGGCACATGTCGGTCAGCGAGTATATGAACGACCTCGAACGCGACCTCGCGGCGCGGCTGCCGGTCTGGACCGGCGAGCTGTATCTCGAGAAGCATCGCGGGACTCTGACCTCGATTCACGGCGTCAAGCGCGGCAATCGCAAAGCCGAGATCGCGCTGCGCGATGCCGAGTGGGCGCTCTCGATAGCCCGCATCAACGGCCGCGACTACCCCGCAGGCAAGCTGGAGAAGCTGTGGAAGGTGCTGCTGACCGATCAGTTCCACGACGTGCTGCCGGGCAGCTCGATCGCGCCGGTCAACGACACGGCGATAGGCGAGTTCGGCGAGGTGAAGTCCGGCGCGGACGCGCTGCGCGATGAGGCCATCACGTCGATTGGTGAGGCCGCTTCGGGCAAGGTCACGCTAGCAAACAGCTTGAGTTGGACGCGTGAGGGTGAGGTCGTGCTTTCAGGCCTGCCGGGTGGCCAGGCGCCCGCGGGCGATGGAGTCGTGACGCAGTCATACGAAGACATCGAGGGCGAGAGGAATATGGCAGTAATCGGCCTCAGCGTTCCGTCATTGGGAATGACGTGCGTGCCACTTGCGCCGGAGAAGAGCACGGCGGGGTCGCCGTTCGTGATCGACGGATCGAGCGTAGAGACGCCGTTCGCGAGCGTTCGATTCGATGACCGCGGGCGGATGGTCAGTTTCGTGGACAAGGCCACCGCGCGCGAGCTGGTTCGCGACGGCGGCACGTTCAACGCGTTCTGGTTCGGCGAGGACGCTCCCGCCGACTCGGACAACTGGGACATCGACGCAGACTACGTGCTCAAGCAGCACGACCCGTCGCGGCTCGTATCGCGCGAAATCATCGCGAACGGCCCGCTTCAGCTCCGCATTCGCAGCAAGTTCGAGATCGGGGATCGCTCCACGATCACGCAGGACATGGTCTTCCATTCGACCACGCCGCGCGTGGACTTCGAGACGCAGGTCGATTGGCGAGAGACCCACAAGCTGCTCAAGGCCGGATTCGACACGACGATCTTCGCCGAGAACGCGCGGCACGAGATCCAGTTCGGGCACCTGCAGCGGCCGACGCATCAGAACCTATCCACGGACCGGGCGCGATTCGAGGTGTGCAACCACAAGTGGAGCGACCTCTCCGACGCGCACTACGGTATCGCGATCCTCAACGACTGCAAGTACGGCATCAGCGTGCTCGGCGGCGACATGCGCCTCACTCTGCTAAAGAGCGGAACCCAGCCCGACCACCGCGGCGACAACGGCGTGCATCGGTTCGACTACGCGCTGCTGCCCCACGACGGCACGTTCTCGGCTGCAGGTGTCGTCCGCCCGGCGTATGAGTTCAATATCCCGGTCGTCGCGGTTCCTGGCTTGTGCGCTTCGACGGCTTCGCTTGCGTCGGTCGATGCGGCAAATGTGCTGATCGAAACGGTCAAGTGGTCCGAGGACGGGAAGGCGCTCGTGTTGCGTCTCTACGAAGCCGAGGGCGCGCTCACGCGCTGCAGGCTCTCGTTCGGCATCGACGCCACCCGCGCCGCGGAAACGAACATGCTCGAGGAGGAGCAAGGCGAACTTGCCATCGTCGATAACGGGTTGAACCTCGAGTTCAGGCCGTTCGAGATCAAGACGGTGAGGGTTGAGGTGGAACAAACCGGAGTGGTTCGGCGGTCGTGAATCAAAAGGAGAGATGATGAAGAGACTGCTGCAACTGAGTCTGTTAGTTCTGCTCGCCTCGTTGGCTGCGTCGGCGAATGACGCGCCCAAGCAGATGATCGTATCGATCAAGCTGCTCCATGCGAAGCCGTCCGAACTGCTCAGTGAAGCCTTCACACCGCACACAGAGGTTGATGGACGACCGGGCCAGTATACTCCTCCGGTAACGGCGCCCGCGGCGGTTCGAGACGGCGTCTCCGGAGTCATCGCATTCGATCTGGACAACTCCGTGATCGCGGTAGGCACGGAGCCGGGGATCGCCGCGCTGCGCGAATTCCTAAAGCATCTGGACGTTGCGCCCAGACGGATTCAGCTCTACCCGTGCTTCGTGGAGATCAAGCCCGATCAACTCGGCCGGCTCGTCTCATCCACCGGCTTCAAACGCATCGATTCCAAGCTCATCGGGACGGTCCTGGGTGAAAACGACCTGGCGCGACCCGTCTGGGATGAATGGCGCAAAGTCCTCAGCGGCCGCGACAGGGAGCGGGCTAGCGCGCAGAGCACGTTCGACTTCCCCTCAGATCACTATGAGCTATCGCTCCGGTACAAGGTGGCCTCCCGTGCAGAGGACAGCGGTTCGGTGACTATCACACTCAGCAAGTCCTCCGCCCCGCCGCGGATGGCAGCGCGGGATGGCCGCTCCAGTATCCGACTATCTGGACAACCGTGGCGGCGCCGCAGAGCACCATTGTGCTCGCGCTGGCGAACTACGCGCCTGGCACCGGCCTGCTGATAACAATGCAGCCTGCTGTGCTCGACGAAGCGCCTTAGCCGAAAACAGGCGGGCGTTACCCGCTCTCCGGGCTCCTCCACCCCTCATCCCACGCCGAGTCGTCCGCTGCCCAGCGTTCGAAGATGCTGGCGTACCAGCGCGGGCCGAAGGGCGGCGTAATGGGGATGGGCAGTTCCTCAATGCCGGCAGCTTTTCGTGCCTGCCGGGCGGCCTCGTCCTGCTCGTCGGCCTGGGCGTTCCAGTGCTGGCTGATCTTTCTCAGGAAGTCTCGCGGGCTGGGAACCTTCTCGGCGGGGCCGAGGACGAACGGGCATTCACCGACCAGCGCCCACCACTCCACGACCCCGGGATCGTCCTTGCTCTCGACCGCCCACACGCTCGCCGTCGGAGGAGCGTAGGTGACGGGCTCGTCATCGATGTGCCCGTGGACGACGCCATCGTCCGCCAACCGCGCCAAGAGCTTCGTCCTGCACTCCGCGCACCACTTCGCCGACACCTCCTCATCGTCGTATGGGTTCGGCGGAGGAGTTGGCTTGGGAAGATGGCGGTCGCGGTCGTAAGGCGGGTCCTCGCGTGGAGGGATCTCATCGTCGGGGAAGCTCTCCGCCCAATCGGCGCGCGAGTCGTCGTCGGCGTAGTATCTGAGGTAAGCATCCGTGTCCCCGTTGCTGATGTCGAAATGCCAGTTGCCGGGGCTGTCCGGCGGCAGGTCGGGCATATCCTCTTCGAGGCTCTCCTCGACGAGGTGGGTGTACAGCTCCCGGTCGCTCAGGTGATCCGTGAACTCGAGGAACGCGTGCCGCTTCGCCATAGCCTGAATGACTTCTTCGAGCTTCGCGGAGAGCTCTTCGTCGTTCAGTTCATCGGGCGCGAGCAGAAGAACGCCGTCACGTTCGAGCAGCTCGCGGAACGGCACCTGATTCGCGCGCTCGTAGTCCAGGACGCTCTCAAGGAATGCCTCCTCAAGCCCCTGATCGACACCGTCAGCCACCCCCACTGCCATCGCGCCGTGCTCGTCACGAAGCTCCGCTTTCATGTCGGCTATATGAATGTACTGCTCGATGGGATCGTCGATCTCGCTCACGGTTGTTCCTCCAGGCGGCAGGATAGCATAAGTGTATGGTGTTGCGGAGGTAATAGCAAGCGTCTCAGCTAATCAGAAGATCGGGCTTGCACACATTTGCCTCTTCGTCTCGCTGGACGGTTAGAGCTATTTTGGGGTATAATAGCTCTAGCAGGTATTGCGTCTGGAGGTAGAGCGATGCAGGTCACGGCAAAAGAAGCAAAAGACAAATTCGGAGAGATAATGGCCGCTGCTGGGCACGAGACCGTCATGATAACCAAGTACGGCAGACCGGAAGCCGCCCTGATCTCGGCACGGCGGCTTGAGGAGCTTGAGGCGATTGAGGACCGGTACTGGCTGGAACTCGCCCGACAAGGCAGGGAGAGCGGGTTCATGAGCGTGGAAGAGACGGAGGCTTGGATAAAGGAGATGCTCAGTGCTGAGGGCTAGCGTGTCCAATTCGGCACGGCGCTTCGTTGAGAGCAGAGAGCCCAAGCATCGCAGGCAGATCCTGAACAAGATTCTCAGTCTATGCCAGAACCCGACGCCCGCAGACTCCCAACCTCTCAAAGGCACGCAACTGGGCGAACGCCGAGCCACGGTTGGTGAGTACCGCATCATATACTGGGTGGTTCAGTCCGAGGAGGAAGGCCTTCCGGACATCCTGTACGTCGGCGGCATCGGCAAGCGCAACGATGACGAGGTGTATCGGCGGTTTGCCCGCTAGCATCGTGTGGCAGGATTGAGATGAAGAGATACCCCAGCGGAAGTCAGTTGCCGGACGTCTATGTGGATGGAGGCACCGTCCTATACGAGGAAGCGGGACAGCGATTCATCGAGTGTGCCGTCACTGGGCTGGCGGACGTGGACTCGGAGGTCACGTTCGTCATACCAGTGCTTGATGCGGCCTCCTACGAGGCTCTGGATCTCGCGCGGAAGATCGGGCTGCGGCAAGGATGGTTCGTATTTCACTGATTTCAAGGACTTTGAGCGATGGAAGCCGATGCCGAGCCACTGGCACGAACTGACGGCTGACAACTGAGGACTGACAACTACCATGACCCCCGCACAACGCACACGCGCCATATACGAAGGCAAACCGGTAGACCGCCTCCCGCGCAAGGAGTTCTACATCTGGGAGGAGGCTATTGCCCTGTGGAAAGAGCAGGGCATGCCGGAGGATTGGGCCGAGCGAAACACATTCGGCTTCGATCCGCCGGGCAAGATCGACTTGCGCGGGCTGGGCTGGTGCGAGCCGCCGTTTTTGCCCGGCTACGAGCAGAAGGTGATCCAGAGTCAGGGCGACTATGAAATCATTCAGGACGTCGCCGGGCGATGGCTGAAGGTCTTCACAGGCCGCAGGCACGGGTTCATGCCGGACTATGTCAAGCATCCGGTCTCGAACATGAAGGACTGGGTGGAGGACGTCGCGCCGCGCCTCGATCCCGCGAACGAATTGCGCTGGGCGCCGATCGAGGAGCGCTGCAGGGCTGCCCGCGATCAGTCGCTGGCCGAGGACATGATGGTCAGCCAGGGCTTCGTCGGCGGATACATGTATATGCGCGCGATGATGGGCCCGGAGGGCCTGCTATACGGATTCCACGACCAGCCGGACGTGATCCGCGCGATGATGGAGGGCTGGTTCGCACTGATGGACGCGGCGCTCGCGCGGGTGCAGGCGATAGTAGAGTTGAACGAGATATTCCTCGCGGAGGATATATGCTATAATGCGGGACTGCTCATCTCGCCCGCGATGTTCAAGGAGTTCCTGCTGCCATACTACCAGCAGCTCATGGCGAACGCGCGCGGTCGGCAGAAGGCGCACATTCATCTGCAGATCGACACCGACGGCGACTGCCGCCCCGCGATCCCGTTGTACCTGAAGGCGGGAATGACGGCGATGTCGCCGTTCGAAGTCGCCAGCGGCTGCGACGTGGTCGAGATCGGCCGGCAGTATCCGGAGCTGGTCATGTCCGGCGGAATAGACAAGCGCGTGCTCGCCGCGGGTAAGGACGCTATCGAGGCGCACCTGCAGCACATCATGCCCGCGATGGTCGCGCGGGGGCGTTACATCCCCACCTGCGACCACGGCGTGCCGGATAACGTGAGTTTCGAGGACTATCTCTACTATCGCAGGCGAGTCTGCGAGATGGATCACTAGGGAAGGGATTTTCATCGCGAAAAGGAGAAAGAGCGCGTCGTGCTGAACTCGATTCAGCATCCAGCCTGGATCCTGAAAGAAGTTCAGGATGACATGTGTTCACGATGACACACGGCGCGACCGGTCTTCCGCGACTAATGACTAAGGACTAAAGACTAATGACCACCAAACCAAGAGTTCGAATGGCTCCGAGCCCGACCGGGGCGGCGCACGTGGGAACGGTGCGAGTCGCCGTGTTCGACTATCTGTTCGCACGGCACACCGGCGGGACGTTCATACTGAGAATCGAGGACACGGACCGCACGCGCTTCGTCCCGGGCTCTCTCGAGGACATGATGGCGAGCCTGCGATGGATGGGCATGCAGTGGGACGAGGGGCCGGAGACCGATGGCGCGTTCGGCCCGTATTTCCAGTCCGAGCGCCTGGAGCACTATCACAAGTACGCCAAGCAGCTTATCGACGAGGGCAAGGCTTACTACTGCTATTGCACGAAGCAGCGGCTCGACGACCTTCGCAAGTCGCAGGAGGCCGCGAAGCAGCCCACGGGCTATGACCGCCGCTGCCGTGACCTCACCGACGAGATGCGCGAGGAGCTTGCGCGGGAGAACCCGAATCCCGTTATTCGATTCAAGATGAAGCAGGAGGGCACCACGGAGCTTGACGACATCGTGCGCGGCCACGTCGTGTTCCGAAACGAGCTTCAGGACGACTTCGTCGCGATCAAGGCCGACGGGTTCCCGACTTATCACTTCGCGAACGTCGTGGACGATCACCTGATGGAGATCACACACGTGATCCGAGGCGACGAGTGGCTCTCCAGCGCACCCAAGCACGTGCAGCTCTACGAGGCGTTCGGCTGGGAGCCGCCGATCTGGTGCCACCCCCCGCTGATCCTCGACGAGACCGGCCGCAAGCTCTCCAAACGCAGCGACACACAGACGCGATTCGCATCGTATATCGAGGACGGCTACCTGCCGGAAGCGATGCTGAATTTCCTGGCGACCATGGGCTGGAGCGCCGGCGAGGACAGAAAGCTGTATTCGCGCGAGGAACTGATAGAGAAGTTCACGCTGGAGGGTATCGTAAACCATCCGGCGATATTCGACCTCGCCAAACTCAACGACCTGCAGGGCGAGTACGTCCGGATGCTCTCGGTTGACCAACTTGCCAACATGATCCTGCCGCGGTTGCAGTCCGTCGGTTATGTCAGCGAATCGCCAACCGAGGCCGAACTGGACTATCTGCGCCGCGTGACGACGCTGATCCAGGATCGGCTGGTGCTGCTCAAGGACGCGCCGGAGATGGTGAACTTCTTCTATACGGACGAGTTCGAGTACGACGAAAAGGGCGCGGCAAAGCATCTGGCGAAGGATACCGCGCCGGCGCTATTGAAGGCGATAATGGACAAGCTATCGGCCGTTCAGACGTGGGATATCGCGTCCATCGAGGCGGCGATCCGCGGCGTGGCGGAGGACTGCGGCATCGGCGCGGGGCAGGTGATCCACCCAACCCGCATGGCCATCACCGGCCGGACGTGGGGGCCGGGATTGTTCGAGCTGATGGAAGTCGTCGGCAAGCAGAAGTGCCTCGATAGGCTCAACAAGGCGGCCACGCGGTAGCTTTCGACTTTGGACTTTCGACTGAGGTCTTCTATGCCTTTCGAAATAATAGACGCTAACACTGTTTTTGGTCCGTGGCCGATTGTGCGGGCGGAGATGCCGGTGGAGAGGCTTACCAAGGCAATGGCAAGCCACGGCGTATCGAAGGGGCTCGCGCTCTCGACCGTGGGCGTGCTGCACAACTACGGGGACGGCAACGCCGAGACGCTGCGGCTGTGCTCGGAAGCCAAGGGCGCGCTGATCCCGGTGGCAACCGTTGACCCGCGAGGGTATTTCGGCGCAAAGGGGATGGCCGCGAAGCTCGTCGAGCAGGGGTTCAAGATGTTCAGGTTCTTCCCTCTGCTGCAGGAATGGTCGCTGGACCACGCGGCGTTCGTGGACCTGCTCGATGACATCGAGACCACCAACGCGCCAGTGATGGTGCAGGCGAGGGAATCGGGCTGTCCGAGCGCGCTGATGCGGATACTGCCGGGCAGGAACACGACATTCATCCTCGAAGGTATATCGTTCGAGAATATGGCCGAGGCAGTGGCCGTGATGCGGAAGTTCCCGAACGTGATCTGCGACACGCGTGAGTTGAGGGTGCCGGGCGCGCTGAGGTTCCTGGTGGACCAGGTCGGGTCTGATAGAGTCGTGTTCGGGTCGGGGTGCCTGCGGAGTTCGCTCGCGGCGGCGCTGGGATACGTAACGGACGCGGAGATACCCGACGACGCAAAGGCCGCAGTGCTCGCCGGCAATATGAAGCGGCTCCTGGGAGGTGTATGAGATGCCATTCATCGATGTTCACGCCGAGATCGGCACGACACCTCTGTGGGGAGTCCCGTTCACTGACCAGAACCTGGCTCGCAGCATGCAGAAGTATGGGGTCGAGCGGTCGATCATCTCCTCGACGATCGGCAACTCCTGCGACTTCGTGCGCGGCAACGCGCAGATCGCGAAGGTCGTGGCGGCCAATCCGTCCATGCTGGGCTGCGTGGTGGTCAACATCAACTATCCCGAGCAGTCGCAGAAGGAGATGCACGCATATCTGGGCACTGATAAGTTCGCGTCGCTCCTGCTGATATCCGGCGCACGGGGCAAGTTCGTAACGCTGGCGGAGAGCGATGAGATACTCAACGCCCACCGGCGATTCGTCAAGCCCGTGTATCTGCACACCCCGGACCAGGCGGCCGCGCTGGCGGCAAACGAGATCGCGAAGGCGTTTCCGATCATGAAGTTCGTTATGATTGGGATGGGCGGCGACGACTGGCGGATGGCAACGCTGCTGGCCGAGAAGACCCTGAACCTGGTACTGGAGGTTTCCGGAAGCTCCAGCCCGGATAAGATTCGCTTTGCAGTAGATCACATAGGATCGCACAGGATAGTCTACGGCAGCGGGCTTCCGTATGTGGACCCGTCGGCGGTGATCGGTCTGGTGCAGGACGCCGAGATAGCCGACCTCGATAAGCGCAACATACTCGAAGGCAGCGCGAAACGGCTGTTTGGCTGGGCGCGCGGATCTGCCAACGCATAAACGCCATTCTCAGGAGGAGAAAAATGAGCGCAGCACCCGCTGTAACCGCGGACACTTTCGAGGCGGAGGTTCTCAAGTCAGAACTGCCCGTCGTGGTTGATTTCTGGGCCGAGTGGTGTGGTCCGTGCAAGATGCTCTCGCCAACAGTCGATCAGATCGCGGGCGAGTATGAGGGCAAGGTCAAGGTCTTCAAGCTCGACGTTCAGAGCGAAGCCGCTGTCGCCAGCAAGTACGGCGTGTCGTCGATCCCGACTCTGCTACTGTTCAAGGGCGGCGAGGTGGCGGACCGCGTCGTCGGCCTGCGGCCCAAGAACGACATCACCACCCGCATCGACGCGCTGCTCTAATCATCAGTTGGAATGTTGGAGGGTTGGAATGTTAGAAGGTTGGGTGCGACTCGTGCTCGCTGCCGGGCTTTCGAACTTTTCATCCTTCCAGCCTTCCAACCTTCTCCAGCCCGCACCTTGTTTCGCCGAAATATAAGTATGTAGTGTGTATCGGGATTTCGGGTTGCCGAGATTCCGAGACAACGGATTGCACTCATACGACTCGAAGCGAGGTAACTCCATAATGCCAGGGACTCCCCAAGGCGATTTCGACGAGCGGCTTCACGAGGCGCTCAAATCGGCGCTGTCCGACGGAGAAGAGATCGTCGCGCAGGAAGCAGGCGATCAGGGGCAGGCGATCGCTCTGACAAAGGATCACATCATTCTTGTCAGAGTCGGGCTTGCGGCAACTGGCGAGATGAACGGGCATAAGACCACCAAGTTCGCGCTCGGCGAGGTGACGTCCGTCAACCTCCGCAAGGGCGCATTGGGCGCCGTCATTCAGATCTGTTCCAGCCAGGCGCACTCGGGCACGCCTAACGGAGCACCTGAGAACGTTATCGTGTTCACAGGTCCCGGCCGCGTCAAGAAGGCAGAGACCTTCGCGGACACGATCGAGCACGTCGCGCAAAAAAGCGTCAGTCGCTTCGAGCCACTGCCACAGGTGGCGCCTGAAGCAGACGAGCAGACGATTCCCGAGGCGCCGAAGCCCGGGCGCAAGCGACAGACGTTGGCCGAGGAGATCTACAACGAGTCGATGCAGGCGAAGGCTCGGCCTGATGAGTCGGCGGCAGAGGCCGAAGCGCCACAGGAAGTCGAATCCGTTCCGGCGGAGCAGACTCAGGCGACTGCTGATGTCGAGTTCGACCTCGAGGAGCCCGACACCCCCTCCAGAAGCGCATACAATCCGAACCCGCGGCTGCCCAAACCGGTCCGCAAGAAGGCCCACGGGCCCAACAAGATGCTCGTGGTGCTGGGAGTGCTCGCCGGGCTGACGGTGGTGGGCATGGCCGTGATGGCACCGATCCACGACGCAAAGCTCGCGCCCGCGCCGATAGTCGGCACATCGGCGGCGGCAATCAGCGACAGATCCATTCGCCTGCAGATGTCCGCCGTGTCCAACTACCAAGATGAGGTCGCGAAAGTGATGGCGGGGGCTGATGCGGAAGCGTCTGCGCTGCGGAGCGCGGTGCGGTCCGGCAGTCAGCCGGCGGTGCAGAGCGCGTGCAAGCCGGGACGGATCGATACGGCATGGGAGAAGATCGGCGCGCTGTCGGCTCCCCCCGGACTTGCCGAGGCAAGCCAGAACCTCCTCAACGGCCTGCTCATGATGAAGAACGCCGCGTCGGCCGCAGCCGCATCTGAGACGGTGGACAGCAAAGAAGCGTTGGCGCGGTTCGATGAGGCTGAGGCGCTCATCAGAAAGGGCCGAACTGCGATTGCCGAACAGCGGGCGACTTTGGCAAAGCAAGCGGCGGAGGCGGCGAAAACGCTGAAGCGCAAACCCTGATCGTCCAGATGAAACGCTTCAGGGCCGTACGTCACGCTCCTCCGCTGAGAGCTTCAGAGATGCCCTCCGGAACCCATCCATAGGACTGCTGCAACTTCAGCGCTTCCTGGTACTCGGCTCTGGCCTGGCCCGATTTGCCCTGGGCGGCGTATGTTTTGCCGAGCATGTAGACGGCTAGTGAGTTGGCCGGACTGAGCTTCACGCTCTTCCTCAGGAGGCGGGCCGACGCAGCAAGGCCAGCTTTCGACCGCTTTGAAGCAATGACCCCTCCCGGAGCCCTCTCGCCGCGGTAGTAGTAGAATTGGGACCGCACGTAGTCGGCGTCCAAGGCCGCGACGCGATCGGGCTTGACCCGCGTTCCCCGGCTGGTGCGATAGGCGATTATCCGGGATGTGCCCTTGTCGTAGACCGGGCTAAGGCAGCTATAGCCGGCTGCTCGCGCCAGAATCCCGTGGTGCCTGGCGAACGGCTCGGGCTCTGAAGCATCGACCATGATGTCCCGGCCGTCACTGAGTTTCACGAGGGTCGTTACGTGCCCGTTAAAGCAGGTCTCACCGCGCTCGTTGCAATAGACCATCGCTATCCCCGCATTCACGCCCATCTGCTGAAGGAGAGCTGCTATCAGCACACCCTGCAGTAGGCACTGGCGCTCGCCCAGCCGCTGAACTGCGTGGAATTCGAACCCGCGGTCGAGGCTGAAGAAGGGGATGGTCTTTTTGATCACTTTGTGGAGGTATGCGCCGAGGCTGACTTCCTCGGTCGCCCTGGCCTTGGGGTTCTTGATGGAATCGATCCGGCGCTTCTCGGCATCCAGAAAGCGCGGCAAATCCCTCTCTTTCACGGCCTCATACTCGGGAGCCGACTTGGCGAATGCGGCCTCGAACCATCTGTAGAACTTCTCCGGGCTGCCTCTGCGGCCTTCGGTGTATGAATCTTCAACGAGAGTCCGGAAGGTCCTGCCGCAGTATGGATAGGGCGCTACAAAGCCTCTGCCGCTGGCTCCGACAGCCGCGATAATCAGCGCTGCCAAAACGAAGACGAGAGTCTTGCTCACGTCTTTGTTACGGATGGCACAGTGATGGAGGTTCCGGGATTACGAAGCCAGTGAGGCCAAGGGCGCGAAGCAGCCCCGGCGGATCAACCGGCGCGTCGCCGTCTGGAGACGCCTCCTACGACGCCGCCACGCGCACTCGGGCGGGGCGGATGACTTTGCCGTTGAGGGTGTAGCCCTTTTCGAGTTCGTCGATGACGGTGTTCTCAGGGTAGTCGTTTGTCTCCACGCGCATGAGGGCCTCGTGAAACTCGGGGTTGAACTCCTGACCCGTGGCCTCGATCGGTTCGAGCCCCTCGCGCTCGAGCATGTCCCTGACCTGCTTGAGGGTGAGGGTAACGCCCTCGACGAGCGACTCATAGCTGTGCTCGGCCTCGGCGGCCTGAATGGTGCGGTCGAAGTTGTCCATTATGGGAAGCAGCTTGAGGATGAGCTGCTCGCGAGCGAGATCGGTCAGGCGCGAGGTCTCGTCGCGCTGGCGCTTGCGGAAGTTGTCGAAGTCGGCAAGGACGCGCAGATAACCGGACTGAGTTTCCTCGACTGTCTTCTGAAGGGTCTCGATCTCCTGGCGCAGCTGCTCTATATCAGCCGCCATCGCATCCTGTTCCACGCTTTCCTCCCTGCCCGACTCCTCCACCGGAGCCTCGAACTCGATCGGTACTTCTCTCTTATCCTCAGGCCTATGCTTCGTCATCTCATGCCTCTCTCAAAAAGCCTCTGCTCAACCACATGCTTCTGCTATTGCGCGGGCTCCTCGCGGCGCCGGATTATAGTATTGATCCGAAGGACAGCCTCGGCTATCTCGGATGCGGCGCGCAGTGCGTAGAGCTTGACGCCGGTCGGATCCACCACCCCGCGCTCGCTCATGTCCACGATCTCGCCAGTGTCACAATCGACACCCAGTGCCCAGCTCCCGGACTCCTGCTGCGCAGCGATCGCGTCCTCGACCTTCTCGAGCGGGTTGAACCCGGCGTTGGCCACAATATGGCTCAACGGCTTCTTGAGCGCCGCCGCGACCGAATCGACGCCGTAAGCCGCCATTCCGCGGACGCGATCGCGCACCGACTGCACGTGACGCATGGCCGCGATCTCGATTGCGCCGCCGCCCGGAACCATCCCTGTCGTAACCGCTGCCTGAACCGCGCCTGCAGCATCCTTTGCGATCCGCTCGCGCTCGTCCTTGACTTCACGGGTGGACGCGCCAACCAGCACCGTAGCCACGCGCGCGCCGGGGCCGCCGACCACTCTGATATGGTCGAGCCGCTCATCCTCGTATACCCTCTCGCACGAGCCGAGAAAACCTGCCAGCTCAGCCGCGTCCTTGCGCAAGCCGGAGCGCTTGATCGTGCGCGCGCCGGTGAGTTCCACCAGCTTCGCGATGTCGGTCGAGGTCAACCTGCGGACGGCGAGGACGCCGGCGTCAGTGAGCAGTTCCTCGGCAGACGGATCGATCGACTTCGCGACCGCGACGAACTTCACGCCGAGCGCGACGATCTTTTCGACGTTGGCGCGGAATTCTTCTTGTAGTGCTACGTGCTTGGCAAAACCGGACTCCGTCGCGAGCGCGTCGTCCTCGACGGCGTGCGGCTCGAGGGCGTCGTCAACGATCAGCACGGACGCATTTTCGACCGACTTCGGCATCTGACGCGACGCGCGCTGCTTGTCGAGGATGATGCCCGCGAAGACCTCGTTCGCCGCGCCCTCCTTGGCGAGGATGGTGTCGGCGAGGCGGTAGCCGGGGCTGCGCAGGTCGGATTCGCCGGTCAGTCGCGCGGCACGGACGATCAGGTCGGCGATGTCGGCGTTCTCCCTGGCGGCCACGAGCGCAATCGAGCCCACGGCCCTGCTCTTGATCCCCACCTTGGCGGACTTGGATTCGATGAACTTGATTGCCTCCGCCGCACCCAGCCGAATGCCCTCGATGATCTTGGTGACGGGCACGCCGCGCGACGCGTGCGCGACGCCCTCCGAGATCAGCGCGCTTGCGAGGATCGTGGTCGTGGTGGTGCCGTCTCCGACTTCTTCCTCCTGCGCGCGGGCGGTTCGGATCAGCATCCGCGCGGCGGGGTGGGATATGTCGATGCGGTCGAGGATGGTGGCGCCATCGTTGGTGATGGTGACGTCGCCGAACTTGTCCACGAGCATGCAGTCGAGCCCCTTCGGCCCGATCGTGCCCTCGACCGCCGACGCCAGCGAGCTGATGGCTGACGAGTTCGTTACCAGCGCGGAGAGGCGCTCATCCACATCCGTTGACTGCGATACCTGCTTGACGTTGTTGCTCATAGCTTCCGACCGATATTATCTCACACGAGCGTGCGAACGTAAAGAGCGGAGGTTCGTGGAAGGGAGATCGCGAAAGGGAGAAGCCAGAAATGGGGAAATGGAATTCCGATTCCGGTGTTTCTCTGTTCCTGATCTTCCTCCTTTCCCGATTGTCCCTTCGCCGAAGGATTCCCCACCCCTGCCAGCCGAACTCAGTACCATTAACTGGGCTGAGGGCACAGCATTGGCGGGGATGACAACCTACGTCGTGCCGAAGGCCGAGTTCGGCGACAAGCTCGGCTTCCACGGCGGCCTCAACGCAGTGCTCTACGACAAGCCCGATGAGCTGTGGGCGGAGATGTGCAAGGTGATTCCGGCCATGAAGCGCAGCGGCGGGTATATGATAAGCTCGGACCATTCCGTGCCGGAGAGCGTGAGCCTGGAGCAGTTCGGCGAGTTCGTGCGGCTGGCGAAGGAATTGGGGGCGTATGAGTAGCTATCAGCTATCAGCTTTCAGCTTTCAGCAAGCGGCGCGCGCGATGATTGCGTTGGTCTTGCTCGCGGTGATGGCTGCCGGTGCGGAAGGGAGCGGACTTGTGAAGCAGCTCAGGGAGCAATTCGCGAAGCCGGGGGCGTCGTATCGGGCGCTGCCGATGGACTTCGATATGGAGCATCCCGACCAGTTCGGCGCGAGCCTTGCCGCCGGCGACTGGGGCGGGGCGCTGTTCTCGCATCCGGGTGGGCCGGGCGGGTATCTGATCGACCAAGACGGCTGGAAGAAATTCGACTCGGCCGTCGAAGCGTGCAAGTCGCGCGGGCTGGATGTGTGGATATACGATGAAGCCGGCTATCCCAGCGGCAGGGCGGGCGGTCAGACCCTGCAGGGCCACCCCGAGTACGAGGCCCGAGGGCTGTTCTATGCCAGCAAGGACGTCGCGGCCAAATCGGACCAGCAGGTAGAGTGGAAGCTGCCGGAAGGGACGCCCTATTACATCGCCGCGTGTCCGCTGACGCTTGTCGGCACGATCTACGGCGAGCCGATCGATCTCACGGCCGACGCGAAGGATGGCGTGCTGCACGCAACGGTCAAGCAGGGAGACTGGCGGATCGTGGCGTTCGTTGAGAACCGGCTGTATGCGGGAACGCACGCGCCGATCACCGGCGGCGCGCCATACGTCAACGTGATGGACCCGGACGCGGTCAAGCGGTTCATCGAGCTGACCCACCAGAGGTACTACGAGCACTGCGGGGCCGAGTTCGGGAAGACGATCAGGGCGTTCTTCAACGACGAGGCATCGCTGCAGGGCGGGTACCTTACGAACGAGACCCAGCCCTATCCAGTCGTCGCGTGGTATCACGGCCTGCCGGACATGTTCAAGGCGCGCACGGGCTATGACATCAGGAAGGCCCTGCCTGCTTTGTTCAGCGATGCGGGCGGCGACACGGTCCGTTACCGCTGCGATTTCTACGACACGATCTCGCACGCCGTCGCCGACGCGTATTTCAAGCAGATCAGGCAGTGGTGCGAGGCGCACCAAGTCGCGTCCACCGGACACCTGCTGTGGGAGGAATCTCTGCTCTACCACGCGAGCTTCTACGGCAGCGTGTTCCCATCGCTCGCGGAGTTCGACTGGCCGGGAATCGATGTCCTCGGGTGCGGGCGGCAGTGCACAAGTGGCTCGCACATCGAGGGCGGACCGGTAACGCCGAAGTTGATCAGTTCCGCGGCGCACCTCTACGGCAAACCGCGCACGATGAGCGAGTCGTTCTGCTTCGTGAAGAAGTCGGAGACCCCGATGCGTGAGCTGATCGGGCAGGTGGCGTGGCAGTGGGTGCTCGGGATCAACAGCCTGACCGTACTCAGCATCTGGGGGCAGTACGATGACGCCGAGTTCCGGCAGCTTAACGACTTCACCGGCCGCGTCGGCAGCGTGCTTACGAACGGCGAGTTCGTCGCGGACGCGGCCGTGTTGTATCCGATGGCGTCCGTCTGGGCGGATTTCGTGCCGACGAACCGGCACGTCAGCTACGTGGGCGATCAACCGAAGGCGAGGGACGTGGACACCGCGTGGCGAGAGGTATCGCGCGAACTGCTCGCATGTCAGCGCGACTTCGATTACCTCGACGAAGACGCGATATGCTCGGGCAGGCTCAAGGGCTATCGCATTCTGGTGCTGCCGCACGCGACCGTGTTGCGCATGGCGACGCTGAAGCGGATAGAGGAGTTCGTTGACGCCGGCGGGAAGGTTATCACCCATCAGACCGTGCCGTCGATCCGCGAGGACGCCGGCTCGGCCGAGGAGTTTTCGGACATGGTCGAGCGGCTGCTGCCGAAGTTCACTCACGTCGAGACGCTGAGATCGCTGGATGCAGCGATGGCGAAGTGCGTCAAGCCCGATTTGGCCGTGTCGCCTCGCAATCGTGAGATCTACTACCAGCACCGCAAGCTCGACAATGGCGACGCTTATTTCGTCGTCAACAACGGCGACAAGCCGTTTGCGGGCAAGTTCACGTTCAGAGCGACGGGAAACGCGCAGATATGGGACCCGCTGACCGGCAAGACGGCGTCGGTGCCCGCCAGGATCGCCGACGGCGCGCGGACGGTGGAAGTGACCGTGCCCGGGCTGAGCGGTGTGTTCGTAGTGTTTGAGAGGTAGCTGATGTCTGAGATCGTTCGTTGCGGCTGGGTGCCTGAGGGCGACCAGCTCTACGCAGATTATCATGACCGCGAGTGGGGCGTGCCGGTGCGTGACGACCGCGCGTTGTTCGAATCGCTCGTGCTTGACGGCGCCCAAGCCGGGCTGAGTTGGGCGACGATCCTGCGCAAGCGCGAGAACTATCGGGCGGCGTTCGACAACTTCGAGATCGCGAAAGTCGCGGAGTATGGCGATGCGAAAGTGGCCGAGCTGCTGGGTAATGCCGGCATCGTGCGTAACCGGCGCAAGATAGAGTCGGCGATACGCAACGCGAAGGTTGCGTTGGAGCTTCAGCGCAAGTATGGCAGCCTCTCGGATTCGCTGTGGCAATTCGTGGGCGGTAAGCCGATCAAGAACGCGTGGAAGAACCCGAGTGAGATCCCCGCGAGCACGCCCGAATCCGATGCGATGAGCAAGTTCCTGATCTCGCGCGGCATGAACTTCGTCGGCTCCACCATCTGCTACGCGTTCATGCAGGCCGTGGGTATGGTCAACGACCATACGGTGGATTGCTTCAGGTACGACGAGGTATAGAAGCAACATGCTGCCGCCAAGTTACAACTCCGGGACACGTGATATTACTAATGTCGGGTTATTGGTGCAAGCTTCCGCCAGCCCCTGAGAAAGGTCCAAGACCCGTTCTGGACTGGCGTATATGTAGAGCCTTCGGCGCCGCCGCCCACAAGTGCGGCTACCGCGGCGGGTTTATGACGTTCGGTGCGGCGATGATGGTGATCGGGGCGGTGTACGTGGTGTCGGCGAGGTCAAGGGCAGCAAGGGCCCGGCGTTAGCCCGGCGGGCCGACTGCGACTGCTGCGCTCGGGCCGACTGCGGGGGCGAAGCCCGCGGCGTTGCCCGCTGTGTTGCCGGAGACCGAGATACTGAGGGTCCCGCGACCGCGGATTCTCGAGATCGTGACCGTGCGCGAGGATGTGCCCTTGCCGCTCACTGATATTATGCCGGACGCGGTGCCGGTTTTGTTGAGGCGCACGTGATACGGCGTCAGGAGCACGATACTGGCGCTTGTGTAGTTGACCGTGTAGCTGACGGAATTCCCGGCTACCACCGAAGCTGACGACGGCGGGCTGATCTGAACCGTCGGACCAGCACTGGCCACCTGTATTGCGCTGCTCGGACCCGCTGCTGCCGCTGATCCCACGATGTTGGACGCGGTGCCGGCATCGATTGATATGCTCAGGGTTCCGTCGCCGGTGATACTGGATATAGTCACCGTGCGTGCTGCCGTGCCTGACCCGACGATGGTCAGGGACCCATTGGCCGTGCCGGTGCGGTTCAGATGAACATCCGCCGCTGAAAGCGATACCTGGGCGGCGTGGGAATAGGTCAAGGTATAACTGACGGACTTGCCTCCGGAGTAAGGACTAGAAGGCGCGCTGATCGTGAGCTTCGGAGGCGCGTTCACGACCTCGACTGCCGCGCTTGGGCCTGCGGCGGGAGCGAGATCGATGACGTTTGATGCGGTGCCTGCGGCGATCGATATGCCGAGGGTGCCAGAGCCGGTGATTCCGTATATGAGCACGGTCCGATCCGCACAACCGATCCCATCTATCCCTACGCTGCGGTACCTGACTGTGCCTGTTCGGTTGACCGTTATGTCACGAGGCGACAGAGTCACGACTCCGGCCTGCCTATAGGAAACGGCGAACATTGCCGAGCCTCCAGCTATAGCGGAGGGGTACGGCGGCCCGATCGAGATAGTGGGACGAGCACGGACAACCGCGAAAGTATCGCTCGCGATGTTATCATGGTCGGAACCGGCAAGATTCGAGGAGGTGGCAGGCCCTATCAACAGCCCCAGGGTACCTTCGCCGGTAATCGATGAGATAGTAGCTGTGCGCGCGGTGTTACCTGACCCGGTGACCGTTACTCTTCCATTGGCTGACCCTGTCTTGATCAAAGTGATATCCGAGGCATTCAGCGTGACAGAATCCGCATGGGCGTATGAGACTGTGTAAGTAACCGGTCCAAATCTGGTCGAGGTGACGGATGGAGTACTGACCGTAACAATCGGAGGGGTGTTCACGACATTGAAAGTGGCGCTCGGCCCGGCCGCCGGAGCGGGGCCGGCGTTGTTTGATGCCGTGCCGGCTGCGATGGATATTCCCATCGACCCGTCACCGGTTATGTTAGATATTGTAACGGTGCGGGTGTTGCCGGAGCCGGACACGGACACGACACCGTTGGCGGTGCCGGTTTTGTTAAGTTGGATATCGGCGGGACTGAGGGCTATGGATATGGAACCGGCGTATCCGACGGTATAGCTGACGGGTCCGGCTTTTGTGACGGCAACCGAAGGCGGGCCGATGGAGGACGTTGGCGAGACTGCCGGGTCGGAGCCGATGGCGCATATGCCTCCCCCGGAGGTATATATCGTGCCATCGGGCGCGATCGCAAACGGACAATACTGATATGGCTTCCCCTCATAGAGCCATTTCTGCGAACCGTCTGGGTTGATCGCGCGCAGCCGGCTGTCGGCGGACATGACATAGACCGTCCCCTCAGCATCGACCAACGGCGCCGTATCTATGCAGTAGCCCACATCGAACTGCCATTTCGTGGCGCCGGCCGAACTGAGGGCGAAGAGCTTGCCTGCGCAGCACGTAGAGACGTACACCGTTCCGTCCAAGCTGGCTGCCACCCCGTATTGATCGGCGTAAAATCCGCTGTCGAACGTCCATTGGGTTTTGCCAGCAGAATCCAGGCAGCGCAAGCAGCCATGATAGAGCGCCACATAAACAGCTCCGTTCGGGCCGATGCTTAGTCTGCCTGCGCCCGCTGCCTGCCACTTTACCGTGCCATCCGGGTTGTAGGCGTAGACCAAGTCTCTGCCATAGGAGCTGACGTAGATCGAGCCGTCCAAACCCAGGGCAAGAGATATCGGCAGGCCCAACGGCTCAGATTTCCACTTTTCGGTCCCGTCGGGGTTCAGAGCATGAAGCCTGTCGTCAAAGCCCGAGCAGACGTATATGGTCCCATCAGCAGCCACCCGCAGTCCGCCGTTAGATCCAGCGACAGCGCTCAATCTCCACTTCTCCGATCCGTCAGGGCTGATCGCGTAGAGATCGCCGCTCGGATCCGCTTCCGCATAGACGGTGCCATCGGAACCAACCGCCGGGATGGCGGACCAATCGTCTGTAGCAAAGACCCATCTGCTCGATCCATCGGGATGTATGGCGTAGACATTGCCCCGGTTTCCGCCTGCGTAAATGGTGCCGTCAGGGCCGATGGCTGTACCACACACGCCGTCATCGGGGTATGTCATCCATTCTTCTGTGGGATTGTGTGGTCCGACATAAGCGCTTGGCCCCGACCATGGCGAAGGCATCCATTGAGCGAAAGCCTGTGGCGAGGCGGCAAGGACCAGCACGAAGGCAGCAGCGGCAGCGAGAATCGGACGGGATTTGCGCATTGATGGCACCCTCTCGCGCGGGCAAAAACCCCATCCCGCACGCATACTATTTGTACGCCTGCATGCCGCAATCCTCCCTCACCCATACGCAGCGAGGGCCGGAGCACTCTGGCCCGGCCCAATCGTCAATAGTCAATAGCCCATAGGGAATGGAATCACTCCCACTTCCCCAGCCGTGTCTTGAGCTGCTGCTGCTCTTCGAGGAGTTCCTCGGGGAGTTCGTAGCCGAACTGGTCGAAGAACTTCTGCATGCCGTCGAGCTCGGCGACCCAGTCGTCGCGGCGGACTTCGAGGAGCTTGTCGATGGCTTCGTCCGATATGTCGAGGCCGTCGAGGTTAAGCGCGTCCCTGGTCGGCACGTAGCCAATGGGGGTCAGGCGGCCTTCGGCCTCGCCCTTGCAGCGCTTGAGCACCCACTCCAGCGCGCGCAGGTTCTCGCCGTAGCCCGGCCACAGGAACTCGCCGCTATCGTCCTGGCGGAACCAGTTGACGTGGAAGATCTTGGGCGGGTTCGGAATCCGCTCGCCCATCTCCAGCCAATGCCGGAAGTAACGGGCCATGTTGTAGCCGCAAAACGGCCGCATTGCCATCGGATCGCGTCGTACGACGCCGACCGCGCCGGTCGCCGCCGCAGTGGTCTCGGACGCCATCGTCGCGCCGACGTAGGTGCCGTGCTGCCAATCGAACGACTCATACACAAGCGGAGCGAGCTTGGCTCTGCGGCCGCCGAACAGCATGGCCGAGATCGGCACGCCCTGCGGGCTTTCCCATTGCTTGGATATCACCGGGCACTGAGAGGCCGGAGCGGTGAATCGGGCGTTCGGATTCGCGCCCTTTTCGCCGTCCTGAGGAGTCCACGGCCGTCCGCGCCAGTCGATGCCCGTCGCGGGCGGATCGACGCCCATCCCCTCCCACCAGACGGTGTTTTGAGGGGTTAGCAGAACGTTGGTGAATATGGTGTTGCGGGCGATGGTCTTCATCGCGTTCGGGTTCGACTTCATCGACGTCCCCGGCGCGACGCCGAAGAACCCGGCCTCCGGGTTGACCGCCCAGAGCCGGCCGTCCTCGCCGATCCGCATCCAGGCGATGTCGTCGCCGACTGTCCAGACCTTGTAGCCCTTGAGGGAATCCGGCGGGATGAGCATAGCGAGATTGGTCTTGCCGCACGCGCTCGGGAACGCGCCGGATATGTAGGTGATCTCGCCGTCGGGGCTCTCGAGGCCAAGGATAAGCATATGCTCGGCCATCCAGCCCTCCTGCAGGCCCATGAAGCTGGCGATTCGCAGGCTCAGGCATTTCTTGCCCAGCAGCACGTTGCCGCCGTAGCCGGATCCGTAGCTCCAGATCGTGTTATCCTCGGGGAACTGGAGTATGAAGCGGCGCTCGAGGTCGAGTTCGCCCTTGGAGTGCAGGCACTTTGTGAACTCCTGGTCCTCGCCGAGTTCGTCGAGCGCGACCTGGCCCATTCGGGTCATAATGCGCATGTTGAGCACGACGTAGATGGAGTCTGTGAGCTCGATTCCGAGCTTGCGGAACGGCGAACCCGGCACGCCCATGATGAAGGGGATCACGTACATCGTCCGGCCCTTCATGCAGCCGTCGAACATCGCGCCGACTTTGGCGTAGGCCTCTTTCGGGTCCATCCAGTTGTTGGTGGGGCCGGCGTCGGCCTCGGTGCGAGTGCAGATGAAAGTGAGGTGCTCGGTGCGAGCGACGTCGTTTTCGGCGGTGCGGTGCAGCACGCATCCCGGCAGCTTCTCCTGGTCGAGCAGGTGAAGTTCGCCGGTGGAGAGCGCCTGATCGGTCAGCCGCTGCTTCTCGGCCTCGCTGCCGTCGATCCATACAACCTGATCCGGTTTGCAGAGCGCCGCCATCTCCTGGACCCATTTTGCGGCTTGTTTGTGTCGCGTCATAGCCTACTCCTTGTCGTCTGATACGAAACCGTAGTGGCTGGCCTCCGTCCCAGCCTGTCCGAGACGGAAATCGGACACTACCCAGTGGTTGGCGCGATAGAGAGATACAAAAAGACCGAACACCATCTGCTCTCGATAGACAGATGAGTCCGGCCTTGCGTGGGTGTCGGTATCGCGTGTCGAATGACGGGTCTTGCCCCGGCACCTGACACCTATGACCAAACACCTGAATCTGCTGTCCTTCAAGAGCCCGTAATCGCCGCGCCAAGCAGCCCGCAGGCCGCCATTTAGTGATCTTGGACCTTGTTCACATTTTACGTTCGGGTGCTCGGAAAGTCAAGGGGCGCTCTCTCACATTTTCTTAAGATTCCAGTTTGACAACCCCGATGCCGTCGCTGCTCAGCGGAATTCGCCGTATGGTGAGTGTGCCGTTTATGCCCGTGACTTCGAGCTTCTTGCCCGACACGGGGTCGGTGGCGGTGAGCTTGCCCGGAGAGAGGCCGAGGGGCGCGCTGTCGATTTCGAGATCGGCGGCTTTGGCCGCGCCGGTCTGGCGATACAGACTGAAGAAGATCACGGGGCCGCCGCCGAAGCGCTCGATCAGGACGCCGTCAGTGAGCGAGCGCCCGTGGGTAACCGGCTCCCAGCCGAGCGGGAACATCTGTCGCTGGATCGGGAGATATGTGTCGTAGATGTCCTTGACCTTCGGGTAGTCCGTCGTGTTGAAGTATGGCATGTCGGAGCATCCGTAGACGCCGAACAGGAAGCAGCGGCCGACGTAGCGGCGATCGGACTCGCGGCCCTTCATGCCGTGATTCATGCTCATGTAGGGTTTGTGGTAGGACATCGACCGCCTGAATGCAACGCCTTCGAGGTCGGAGTTCGTCCCGAACTCGGACCCGGCGACGTCGAGCCGCTGAGCAAGAAACCAACACTTCTGCCTTACTCCGTTCGCGCTCAGGTTCTTTCCCTTGGAGCGGACCATCGCCCTGAGTTCGTCCAGGAACGCCAGATGATCGAGTGACTCGTCCAGGCAGGGCCGTCCGTCGGGGCCGTATGTGAGGCCGTACTTGGCATAGGGGAAATGCTCGCGGCGGTAGTTGATGTATTCACCCCACCTGTATAGCGAATCGACATAGATGCCCGCCCAAGCCGGGTTCTCTAGCCACAGGCGGCACTCGTTGAGTATCTCCGTGCCGGCGTTGAACTTCGCGCCGTTGGTGGGAATAGCCGGGTTCACGTTCATCGGAAACGTGAGGCTCTTATCGGACCAGTCCGTAACGCGCGGGCGGGTGACGATATCGCCATCCGCTCCGATCAGATAGCTGCTCTTGACGGTCGCTATGTAGTCGGGCACCGACTGGATGCGCTGCGTGATGGTCATGTTCTTCTCGGTCATGTGCTCGAGGATGTCGAGCGCCTCGGCGGTCGAGTAGTGGACCTGCAGCACGTCTCGCGTCTGGTCCTGCTCCGGCATGCCCATAGTCTTGCCGTCGCCCTTGAGCTTATCCAGAAAGCCGACCTCGCGCTGGCCCGGAATGACGTAGGGGTAGATCTCGATCCCCCACTTCTTCTCCTGTGCAATCTCCTCCGGCGTCAGGATATCGACGGCGAGCTTGCCGATGTGCCGCGCCTCGCCGAGTTCACCCAGGGAATGAAAGCCGAACTGCGGCGAGTTCGGGACGGTTGTGGCCTTTCCATGGAAGATCCAAAGGCCATTGACCTTGGACTTGCCCTCATAAGCCTGCGGGGATAGCGCGTAGTACTGCCTCAGCGCATCGCGCATTCCCCACTTGGCGTCAACGGGGTAGACTACGAAGCTGATCTTCGCCTGCGATGCCGGTTTGGTGAGGTCGGAAAAGCCGACTTTCGCTTTCACAAACAAGCCCTTCGACTTGCTGCAACCGGCGGCGAACATGCACGGAGTGTCGGGGGATATCGCGACGGCCAGCCCGGCGCCGGTCTTGGGATTGGTGAGCACGGAGATCGGTATCAGGTCCTGGCTGTGATCGCCGACGGAGGCGCTCGTAAGGATGCTCTGATGCCAGAGCCAGCCAGCGGCGTCTACGGGAATCTGGTAGAAGATGTCGGCGGCCGAATCGCCGCCTCTGGTATCGCGCACATCGGCGGTTATGAATACGGCATCGCCGGAGCGCTTGGTCGTGATGGTGGCCGAATAGCGATCGGACTTGCTCACCCGCACGAGCTTGCCATCCTTACAGGCTATCTCCTCGACACAGACCCCGCACGGCACGCCAGCCTGCAGAGCGATGGGCTTGCCGTCGATGATGATGTCCGCGAGCGCGCCGGTCTTTGGGTCGATATCGCACCGCCAGTCCGCCGACGCGCAGCGCACCGCCGCAAGCACCAGAAGAGCCAGAATGATCAGTTTCATAGCGCCCCCTATTGTGACTCGATGTAGAACTTGCCCTCGACGCGATCCCCATTCTTCAAAGCCAAATAGAGATCAGGCACGGACGGCGAGCTTATGTCCTGCGGCGGGCTGCACTGCTTGTTGACCACAAGCTCATACGTCCCGCCCCTGCCGACTTCGCCCTTGACGTGATGCCGGTTGTCCGCGGCGAACTCCACGCGCAGGCCCTTGTTCTGGTCGTTGGTCAGCGTGGCCCAGTCGCAGTCGTACTTGGTCGAGTTGAAGTCGAACGCGTCCGGCCGGGTGACGTTCGTCACGGACGGTATTATGCTGTCCGGTGTGGCGCTTCCCATCGGCCGGCCGATGTGCGTATCGGGATAGACAGACCACGCCGTCTCGTGCTTCCAGGAGAAGCGATTGTAATCGGCAGGCATCTCCAAAGCCCATCCAAGCTCCTGGATATCGGTCTTGGGGCCGGTCCAGTCGATGCGGTAGGAGAAGACGCCTTTGTCGAACGACGCGTGCAGCTTTCCAACGACAGCCGTCTTGTCCTTCTTAAGAGCGATGTCACCGTCCACCGTGGCTTGCGCGGGCATAGGCAATGTGTAGATGTCGCCGAAGCTGGATTTGATGTTGGTGAGCGCGCCGGAATAGCGGTCGCAGACCCGCCACCAGGTGGCATCCTTGTGCGTGTCGTTTGCCACGAGGTTGAGCCGGGGGAAGCGCATTCCCGCAGGGGGCGCGGTCCCAACGGTCGGCGGCGAGAAAGGCCTCTGTTTGACCAGGTCGAACCGGTAGCTCACGACGTTCCACCCGCCAGGATGATTGAAGTCTATGCGAAGCGCATCCGCCGACACTCCTTTCGGGAGCTCGAACTCGACTTTCCCGCTTGTGCGGGGGGCGAGCACGAGATGCGCGGTCCCCTTCTTGACGACCTGATCGCCGCGCAGCATCTGCCAGTCGGCGTTGATCTGCGCGAGGTCCGTGAACGAGTACCGATTGATCATGTCGAGGATCGCGAAGCCGGGCTTCGTTGTGACGTCCACCTCGGGCCGCGCGACAATCGGCGAGTAGACCGTCTTGAGGTTGTATAGGTCGGGCCGGGGGCGCCGCCAGCCGTCCACGAGCCCCTTGGACTTGAGGTAGTTGAGGCCGGTGGTCTCGTCCACATGATAACTCTTCTTCGGATACAGGTCACAGACGGCGCGGTCCTGCCATTCCCAGGCAAACGAACCCGGGATGCAGTCGTATTTCCACGCGGCCTCCCAGGTCCTGCGGATGACTTCCCGCCAGAGGTCCAGGCAGCCCTGGTCGGCGCCGAGCCGCACGTCCCATACGTTGGGATTCTCGGAGAAGAGAATCGGCCACTTCGCGCGACGCTTCGCATCGGTAGCGAGCTTAGTCATGCCGTCCGGCGAAGTGTAGTGCCGGTCGTCCATCTCGACGCTGTAATCGTCGGCCGCACGCCAGGAGACTATCCGCGGTCGGGTGGCATCGAGCTTGCCGACAAGTTCGGCAGTCGGGACGAAGTTCTTGCCGCCTTTGCCCTCGTTGCCGATCCCCCACACGATGATCGACGCGTGATTCTTGTCCCGGCGCACGCCCTCTCGCGCGCGCTGCAGGAAAGCGGGCTCCAGGCTGGTGTCGTCGTTATCCGACCAGCAGTAAGGCAGTTCCGCCAGCACATAGAACCCCATCTCGTCGCACATATCGTAGAACTGCGCTCCGTAGGGATAATGCGACGTGCGCACGGCGTTGATGTTGCTCTGCTTCATGAGAGTGAGGTCCTTGCGCCAGACTTCCTCGTCACAGGCAGTGCCCTTGGTGGGATAGACGTCGTGGCGGCAGACGCCCGCCATCTTGATCGGCACACCGTTGAGCAGCAGCACGCCGTCCTTGATCGATATCTCCCGGATGCCGACGCGGCGAGTCACCTTCTCGATCTGAGTCCCCGACGCATCGGTCAGCGTGACGTCGAGCGTATAAAGATAGGGGTGCTCGGCGGACCAGAGGTCGGGGTTGGACACCGGAATCACCAACTCCGCGATACTGTCCTCGGCCGCGCTCCCCTCGGCTTGACCGGCATCGCTGAGACGCGCCGAGACCTTCGCGGGTCCGCCCGTAACCTCAACCGCCACCTTCACTTGGGCCTTGCCGCCGTCCAGAAGATGCGTTTGCACGGTCAGGTCGCTGATGTTGGTTGCGGGCACAGAGAACAGCGTTACGGGCCTGTGGATGCCGCCGAGGAAGAAGTAGTCGCCGGTATCGCAGTTGGACGACTTCGTGTTCTTTGTCACGCGCAGCGCGAGCAGGTTCTTCTCCCCGAACTTGACGGCCGGCGTGAGGTCGGCCTGCCACGCGGTCCAGCCGCTCTCGTGGTAGTTCGAACGGCCCCAGCTCGCGTCGGAGACGTTGACGGGCTGGCCGTTGAGCCAGATCTCCGCTCCGTTCTGGACGCCATCGAAGTTTACGAGCACCTTGCGGCCCTTCCAGGACACGGGCACATCGAAGACCTTGCGGTAGAACCCTGATGCGTTATCCGGCTCATCGTAGGTCGCGGGCGAGTAACCCGCCATCTCCCAGTTGCCGGGGACAGGCAGATCGCTCCACGACTTGTCCTCCTTGTAGTCCGCCGCGAAGAACTGCTCGAACATCTCCGGCGTAGTGATCGGACGCTTGCCTTGCATCCCGACGGGGGTCTCGGACTCGTCTACCGGCCGCTCGAGTTTGAACCGCCACATGCCGTCCAGCGACTGCACATAACCCGAGTCCGCGGGGATGATGGCGCCCGAGACAGGCACGCACATTAACGCCAGAAGCGCCAGTGTCACCATAGGAGGAGGAATCTTGTGTACTTGCATAGAAGTCTTCCGTTGTGTAATATACTGATATAAGACAGTTTCGACAGTCGATACTGAATTCCTTCTTTGTCTTACAGGGGGTTTGGGAGTGACGGATAAGCTGAAACTTGGGTTCGTGCCGGCCAATAGGCGGTATTTCTCGCTGGAGATGGCGACCAAGGCGCGTGCCGAGACGCTCGCCGTGTTGGATAAGCTCGGCATAGATGTGGTGGTTCCGGACGAATCGATCGGCGAGGCCGGCTGTGTGAAGAACCGCGACGAGGGCCGCAAGTGCGCGGAGCTGTTCCGCAGAAGCGGGCCGCTGGACGGGATCATCGTGGGAGCGATGAACTTCGGCGACGAGCAAGGGTGCGTGAACGCGGTTGTCGGATCAGGGTCGCCGGGCGCGCCGGTTCTGATATTCGGATGCCAGGAGGAAACCCCTCTTGCTATCGGCAAACCGCGCCGGGACTCGTTCTGCGGGCTGCTTTCGATCGCGGAGGGGCTGCGCCAGAACGGCGTGAAGTACACGATCCCGCAGAAGCCGATCTGCCTGCCCACGGATGCCGAGTTCGCGGCCGAGTTGGACAGCTTCGCGCGGGTGTGCCGAGTGATCAAGGGCATCCGCGGAATGCGGATCGGTCAGATCGGTACGCGACCCGAGGCATTTTGGACGTGCCGGTATGACGAGAAGATGCTCCAGCAGATCGGCGTGACAGTGGTTCCCAAGGACCTCTCGGAACTGCTCGCGATCGCCAACCGGCTCGAGGACAATGCGTCCGAGGTGGCGGCCAAGGTTACGGACATCAAGGCCAAGGCCGACGCTTCGACGATATCCGAGGAGATACTGCTGCGCATCGCTAAGTTCGAGTGCGCGCTGGAGGAGATGATCCGGACGTTCGAGCTCGATGCGGCGGCGGTGCAGTGCTGGAACTCGCTTCAGCTCAACTACGGTATCTGCGCGTGCGGGGTGCTCGCGCGAGTTGGCGAGTACGGAACGGCTGTCGCCTGCGAGGCGGATGTGCTCGGGGCGCTGTCGATGCACGCTCTCAAGCTCGCTGCCGACTCTCCCGCGGGACTCTTCGATTGGAACAACCTGCACAACGACGACCCCGAACTGGCCAATCTGTGGCACTGCGGCGTATATCCGCCGTCATTCGGCAAGCAGAAGCCGGTGATGAACGTGCAGGGGATTATGAGTAAGCACATAGGCGCGGAGAAGTCCACGGGCGTGCTCGAAATCGACGTCAAGCCGGGGCCCGCAACGATCTGCCGTGTTACCCAGGGGACACCCGGCGAGGGCTGGAAGGTGTTTGTGGCACAGGGCGCGTTCGAGGACAACGAGGCGAGGACGTTCGGCGCGGGGGGTTGGTTCCGGCTGCCGGGCCTGCCGCAGATATATCGCGACATACTGCTGGACCATTTCCCGCACCACGCGGCGGTCGCGCAGTCGCACGTGGGCAACGCGCTGTATGAGGCGTTCGGCAACTATCTCGGCATGGCGGTGTACCACGGCGGGCAGACGGTACCGGGCGCGTACCGGCGAACGATGCCGTTCTGAGTTGAGAGTTGAGAGTTCAGAGTTCAGAGTTCAAGGTTGCGCGGCGGCACGGTCCCTACAACTTTGGACGTTCAGCTTGGAACCTGCAACTGAGGGGGATTGAGCGGTGTTCGATTGGATGACCTGGTCGATTGAGACGGTGGGGATAGTGATATTGCTGGTCTGGATTGTGGTGCCGATCGGCGAGTTCCGCCAGATATTCAGGCAGCTGCGTGAGCAGAACCAGCCGGATTTGCATCCAGATCAGGACGAAGGGAAGGAGACTGCCCGATGACCTGGTTGGACTACGCGCTCATCGGCGTGTTCCTCGGAGGCATGGCGCTTGTCGGGCTCAGGATCTCCAGGCTGATCAAGAACCCGGATGACATATTCGTCGCTGGGCGCGAGTTGACGCCGTTCGTCGCCGCGGCCACGATCACCGCCACGAACCTTTCCATGTTCCATTTCATAGGAATGGGCGGAATCGGCTACCAGAAGGGCATCTCGATCATCTGGCAGAACTGGACCGGCAACATGGCGCTGGTACTGTCGGCGATCCTGGTGATCCCGGTGATGCGGCGGCTGCGGGTGCGCTCGATCCCCGAGTTCCTGGAGATGCGCTACAGCAAGTCGCTGCGCATCCTTATCGGAGGGTTCTGGGGGCTCAGGCTGTGCGTCTTTCTGGGCACATTCCTCTACGTCGCCGCGACGGCAGCCGGCGTGATCACCGGCTGGAACAGCATTGGAGCCTACATAGCCTGGCTGTTCATCTTCTCGGTGGTCGCGATCCTGTACTCCGCGATCGGGGGTGCGTGGGCGGTCGCGATCATGGACTCGATGCAGTTCGCGTTCATCATCGCGGGCGCGTTGATAACATTCCCCATCGCAATGCACCTTGCGGGAGGCGGACCGTCGCTATTTCACTGGCTGCAAACCCACGGCAAGGAAGTCCACACACAGCTCGTGCCGCGGACGGGCGAGTTCAGCTGGCTGTTCATACTCGCGATCATGATGGCCTCGTTCAAATGGGCGACCGTCGATCAGGCGATACTGCAGCGAGCCTTCGGGGCGAAGAGCCCCAGAGCGGGCGCACAGGCGATGGTGCTGTCGGGCCTGATCACGACGCCGCTGGCTTTCCTGTGGATCCTGCCGGGACTGGCGATGGCGAGAATCCACCCGGGTATCGTCAACCCCGACCACGCGATCCCGTGGCTGCTCTCACACCAGCTCCCGATTGTCGGGCGCGGGCTGCTGGGGTTCGTGCTGTGCGGCCTCGTAGCAGCGCAGATATCGACGATCACCGCGGACATCAATTCCGTCGCGACTCTGTTTGCCAGCGACGTCTACCGCTCGCTGCGCCGCAAGGAGCCCACGGAGAAGATGCTGATGTGGGTGGTGAGGTTCAGCTCGGTCCTGTGTGGCGCGCTGATGATGGCGGTTGCGTTCGGGCTGAGGTTCACTGACTCGGGCGCTGTGCGCGCGAACTTGGCCGTCGTCGGGGCGGTGGACATACCGTTGTTCATTATCACGATAGTCTTCGGGCTGTTTTGGAAGCGAACGACCTGGCAGGGCGCGATGGCCGGGTTCTTCGCCGGCGGCGCCGCGGGAATATCGATGTATTTCCTGCACATAAAGGCGATAGAATCCCAGTTGCTCAGCATCGTGCCTTTCATTAGCTCGGGCACGGCACTGATAGTGACCCCGCTTGTGAGCATTCTAACGCGACAAGACCCCAAGGGCGAATCGAGCAAGATATGGGCGCACTTCCATTCATCCAACGAGAAGGGCGACAACTTCCTGCTGGCGCCGGGGAGCTTGGCCGGCAAGCTGGGGCTGACGCTGATATTCGGCGGGTTTGCGTGCTTCCTGGGAGGGGTTATCGCGGCGGCGGCCTTCGGATTCTCGTTCGCTACGGCTGTGGCGCTCAGCGGCATGTGCGTGCTGTTCGTTGGCGGGTTGATGAGAGTCTACAGCCGATAGCTCTGTTATAATTGACTTGTGGTATACAGAGCGATCATAGCCCTTGCGCTTTTGGGCCTGTTGTGCGCGCCGGTGTTGGCGGGCGAGGAGGCGTGCAGAATACGCGTCCACAACGAGGTGGACGGGCTAGTCCAGGTCAGCCTCGACGGCGGCGCCAGTTGGAGCACGGTGGGGCGCGTCCAGCACCCTGCCAACGCCCGCATCGAAGGCTTTGCCGCGGCATCCTATGTGCCGCACGGCAGGGTCGCCGCGACCGCGATCCACGGCATACGGATCAAGACCGGCCAGTATGCGCTGGGGATCGGGAAGGCGCAACAGGCGATGCTGTTCAGCATCGAGCCGCGCGAGTTCTGGACGATCCCGAACGGCTTTGGCGGCCATCGGCCCCGCTGCTCCGGCATCTACACCGACATCTTCGCAGGCCACTCGATATTCCGCAACGAGTCGCCCTACGTCGGTAACGCAGTCTACGTCGAGCGCGACCACAAGCTTCAGCCCTTGCCCGAGGACTACACACCCATCGAGGGCGAGACATTCGTTATCGTCGTTACGAGAGCAGAGAAGTTGATCAGCTCCATCGAGTTCGAGAACAAAGCTCAGGGAAAGGTGACGGTCAGCTACGCCGACGGCTCCAGCGAGGTGATCGCGTCCGTGGACAGGCCGGTCAAAGGCACGGGCAGATACGACGGCACGACTTTCACCGGCGTCGGCGCCGTCAACACGAACCATGGCGGCGTGCTGACCATATCAACCGCCCCGACCTGCCCGCCGATGATCGTCGAAGGAGGCGATAAGGAAACCAGGGGAGGGTTCATGATCCAGCCATACTACCATGTCACCGAGCAGGGCGAGACGAGCCCGCAGGTGATGGTGATCGGGCCCAAGGACTCCAAGACGCCTCGCATCGAAGGCACGCCACCGGTCTTCTTCGGCAACATTAACACGACCCGTTACTGGGGCAAGCCGGAGTGTTCGTTCAGAGTGCAGGTCCGGATCGATGGCGGAGACTGGGAGGATGCGCCAGAGATCGTCGGCAAGGTCGATGACGCGTTCACGCCCGCATATCTGAGCAAGTACTTCGCCGAGAAGAACCGCCCGCGGGATATCAAACAAGGCGTCACCTCGGTTCGGCTTCTTTTCCCGAAGTATGACGCCACGCAGCTCGCAAGGGACGTCAAGCAGGAGGTGTCGGAGTATACCGCCCGCGTCAAGGACGTGAAGCCGGTAAAGGGGACGATGGTCGTCACGCCCGCGAATCCGGGGGCGGTAGACCATCTGGTGAGCTTCTATCTCGATGGCACGCTGATGAATATGTCGAGCCGGCAACCGGTGCGATGGGTCTGGGACACGACCAAGGCGTCGAACGGACTGCACGAGTTGCAGATCGAAACCGAGGGTTCATCCGTGATCGAGAAGCGGGTTGCGCTGGTGGAGAATCCCAGCTAACAGCCTGCAGGCAGAGTCCCATTTTGTTGTAGGAGCCGTCTCCAGACGGCGATCTACGAGCGCGACGCCAGTGGATTCGGGGTCTGGAGACCCCTCCTACGCCACTTCATCGGCCCCCGGTTCGCTCTATCACAAGAATTGCGATGTCGTCGCGCAAGTCGCCTCTTGCCCAGTCGTTTGCCGCCGCCAGCAGGCTATCGGCTACCTCCTGCGGGCTCAAGCAACCGCATCCGACGAGCGCTTCCCGTATGCCTTCGATCTCGAAGAACCCTGTGCCATCGCGTCGAGCTTCCAATATGCCGTCCGTGTAGAGGATAAGCTTGTCGCCCGGCCCGAGACGGTCCACCAGGGTCTCGTAATGCTGCCCGGGCAGCAGCCCGACGGGTGGGTTTCCGTACTCCAAGAAATCCACCGATCCGTCGGTCCGCCATACCGCCGCAGGGACATGCCCCGCTCTGGAGTAGGTCAGCGTGCCGGTTGGCGGGTTGATCAGAATCAGGAATACGGTCACGAACCTCGCGGCCTCGACGCCCTGCGGCTCGAGGACCGTGTTGGCGTGGGCCAGAACCAACCCAGGATCGCTGAGCTCGTAGGCGAATGAATGAATTGTGCTTCTGGCCGACGCGGCCATGGCGGCCGCGGCGATACCCTTACCGGACACGTCCCCGATGACAGCTCCTAGTCGGCCGTTCTCAGTCTTGAACACGTCGTAGAAGTCCCCGCCAATCTGTTCCCCCGGATAGGCGGGACGGTAGACAGCGGCGGTGTCATAGCCAACATCCGCAGCGGGAGCGCCAGGAACGAGGGCTTCCTGGAGGAGGGAGAGCTGGCGCGCAAGAAGCTCCCGGCTCTCACGGATCTCCTCGTCCGCGCGCCTGCGTTCGGTAATGTCGCGGATTATGCTCATCAGGACTCGCTCCCCGCCGATACTCGCGCCCTGGGTGCCTACCTCGACGGGAAACGCGCTGCCGTCCTTGCGGACATGCATGGTCTCAAAGGCAGCAGAGCCCGCGTCACCGGCGGCGATCTGGGACTCCACCTCGGGGCGAGCTTCGGGACCGCGGAGGTCGTAGATTGTCATGGCGAGCAATTCGTCGCGGGTATAGCCGTAGGCGTCTAGGGCCGCGTTGTTGGCCTCGATGATGCGTCCATCGGCCCGGCGAACGAAGAGAACGATGTCACGCGAGCGTTCGGACAGAAGCCGATAGCGGTGGAGAACTTCTTCGGCGCGCTTGCGGTCAGTAATGTCGGCGTCCACACCGAGCACGCGAACTACTTCGCCGGATTCGTCATAGATGGCGCCTCCCTTGACGTTGATCCAGCGAACCTCTCCGGAACCGTGAAGGATACGAAATTCGATATCGAAGGGCCTGTGGCCGGATATGGCTTCCTGCCGGTCGGCCTCCAGCCTTGCGATGTCATCGGGGTGGATTAGCTTTCGCCAGTCTTCGTAAGCTGACAACGCGGTGGTCAGGCCGTAGAGCTCATACCACTCCGCGGGAAGAGTGACTTCGCCTGACTTAGGAACCCACTCCCAAGTCACGACCTTCGCCGTGGACTGGGCCAGCCTCAACCGCTCTTCGCTCTTGCTCAGGGCCGCCTCCGCGTGCTTGCGTTCCGTGATGTCACGAACCGCCGTGACCCGAACGCTGCGGCCTCTGTACTCAATGAGTTTCGAGCGAATCTCCACGTCGATCAGGGATCGGTCTTTGCACACCAGGTGGTACTCCTCGGTGCCTTGGACACCTCCACTGATTCTGGCCTCCGCTCTCGCGCGCTCCTCGGGATCAACCAGGTCCGGTATCGAGCGCCCGATCAGATCAGCCGGCTCGTAGCCGAGCATGTCCGCCATCTGCTGGTTGACCTCAAGGACGGTCCCGCTTTCGTTGAGGACAATGCCCTCGAAAGACGCCTCTGTCAGAGCCCGCATCCGCTGCTCGCTTTCGCGCAGAAGGCGTTCGGACTGCTTACGCGCCAAGGCGATTCCTATGCTTGTGCCTATCTCCTCCAGAAAGCGGATCAGCTCAGGTGTGAAGCGGCCGCGCCTCCTGTCGCAGAGATGGATCAACCCCAGCAGCTCTCCGCCAGTCCTGAGTGGAACAATGGCGATGGACTCGTAGCCCTCGGCTAAGCATCGTCCGCGGATAGAGGTTCCGAGCTCTTGCTCCGTTGCAGACTCGAGCAACACCCCACCTGAGGCGGTATGAGCGCATAGGTAATTCTCACGCTCGATGAAGTCCGCGCTGAAGCCTTGGGAGACAAAATACGGAAAATCGCCTCCCTCGCGGATGAGGATGCCGGCAGCATCAACTTCCGCATAGTCCTTGATGAGCGTCAGTATGGCCTGGGGCGATCCATTTTCGACGCCCTGCCTGTTCAGCTCAAGCAGCACTCTAGCAACGAGTTCCTGCCGCCGGCCGGACTCGACCAGCGCGTCCGTGATAGCCTCTGCCCTCCGCTGGGCCCGGCGAATCAGCATCATTGCCAGCGCAACAAATGCCGTGCCTATGAGGAATGATGCGAACATGGCCCAGCCCCTCGCGTCCTGGGCGGGCGGCCAAATGAGACCGTGCGGCGGCAGGAAATAGTACGCAAAGGCCAGCAGACCCAGGACGAACGCCACCACCGCCGGCCAATCGCCCAGCCAGTAGGCTACGGCCATGATCGTGGCCACGTAGAGGATCGCGTGAGCACCCAGGGGAATGTAGGGCTGAAGTGCAACAAGCCCGGCGGTAAGTGCGACCTCAAGCAGTATGGCTATGGGATAAGCGATCCACCCCATTCCTGTCCGGACCGAGGCCCTGCTGCTTTCGACAGCGTCATCGCTCAAGCGCGTCCTCACCCAGTCAGCGAATGATCGCACGAGGGTTACGTCTACATGCTTGCCATTTTGGTCCGCAGAAGCCGGTATATCGCGTCGCGGCCCAGCGTGCCCTTCAGATGACCGTCCTCCATCACCATCAGCCTGCAGACATCCTGACGGGCGAGCTTGCCGAGCGCGTCCCAGACGTCGTCGTTGGCGTTGACCTCGTAGGCGCCGTCGATTCGGTGGGCTATCTGCTCCACCGACGTGAAATCCCACATCTGAGAAGGCACCGTCCGCACCTCCTCCGCACCGACAACGCCGAACACGTCTTCTCCCCGCAGGACCGGATAGCACGCATAGTCGTGGCGCAGGAGCTGCTCGTCCACGAACTGCCGGACGGTCATCGTCGCCGGGATCTCGGGCACGTCCGTGGTCATCACCCGTTCAACGGGCACACCCGAAAGCGCCTGACGCACTACCAACTGCTCGTAACTCGACCTCGCCGCGCCGGTCAGGAACCAGCCGATGAAGATGAGCCAAAGGCCGCCGATGAGCGCACCCATGATCACGATCATGGCGAATCCGAACGCCATCAGCAGGTAGCCGAAGCCCTGGCCGGAATACGACGCCCACCTGGTCGCCTTCTGCAGGTCGCCGGTCGCACCCCAGACTATCGATCTCAGAACTCTGCCGCCGTCCAACGGGAACCCCGGCACGAGATTGAAGACCGCGAGAAAGAAGTTGATGGTCGCAAGGTAACCGACCAACGCAACGGCTGCGGTCGGCCAATCCGCCGCCAGCCCGAGCGCCTCGATCCCGGCGAAAACACCAGCCAGCGCGAAGCTTGTGGCCGGACCGGCGAGCGCCATCCAGAACTCCTCGGTAGCGGACTTGGGCTCCTCGGCTGTCTGCGATACACCGCCGAAGATGAACAACGTGATGCCGCGGACATCGATGCCGTATCTACGCGCCACCAGACTGTGGCTGATCTCGTGGATCAGAACGCTGGCAAACAGCAGTATTGCCGCCGCCACTCCGAGCCCCCAGTTTGTGGCAACATTGAAGTGATGCCTTAAGCTGGGGAAGTAGCCGCTGGCCAGCGTAAAGACCACGAGGAAGAAGATCAGCAGCCAGGACCAGTCTATGCTTATCTCGAAACCGAATATCTTGCCGAGCCTAACTCCATGCATCGTACCACCGCCTAACCCGCATTACTCACGGGAAACGTGAGTAGTGCTCCTAAAGCCCCGGCGCAAGTATCGCCGGGGCCAATGTAGTCTCATGGAGCTTTACCCATAGCAATAGACGAACAAACTCAGCTATGCAAGAGCCTGATACTACCGTCCCTCTTCGAGCCAGCGCGACCATTCGCGTTCCATTCGCCGGATGGACACCCCCGCGGCCGATGCGACCGCGTGGCCTATGGACTCGCCGTCACCGATCCTGACGAGCGCGTCGCGCACTGATTCGATCCCGTTCCGACCGATCCACCACGCCACGATGCTCGCGGCGAACGCGTATGCCGCGTGCACGAGCATAGGGTCGTCCTTGCGGAGCTTGGCCGAACCGAGAGAGCCGGCCATGTGGCTGGTAGAGAGCAGACGCTTGAAGCGGGGCTCGGAATCGAGCAGGCGCCGGCACTCGCTATGGGTCCGCTCGCCACCGGCATACATCGCCAGCCCTTCGGAAAGCCAGCCTGGAATTGACTTGCCCTCAGCCAGGTGGTACTGAGCGACGTGACAGAACTCATGTAGGAGCACGGAGAGACATCGCTCGCGTGAGTCGAGAGCCTGCCAGGGGATGCAGATCTTGTCGAGGTGAGTCTTGTGAGTGGCATAGCCGTGCTCGCCGTGGATAAAGTCGATGGCAGCGTCGGGCAGGAATACCGTGACCATAACCGGCCGCGCGAACTCCATCCTCAGAAGCTTCTGGGTTCGCTCGAACGCCTCCCCGCACACCGACTCGACCGCGTGGCGCTCCTCGCGCCCCACCCCGCGATTGAGCTCCAGGGAGAGCTTGTCGCTGAGATCCGCCCTGTCGGAGGCGCTGCGGGCGTCGTATTCGCACACGAGCTGGTTGTAGAATCCGGTCCATGCGCCCGATGGCCAGCCCGCGGTCTTGAAGGCATCGTTGACGGCCTGCATGGCGACATCGAGCTCATCATCTTCGTAGAGCTTGCTGACGACCTCGAGGAACCCGTTCAGCGATGCAAAGGACATCGGTCCGGCTTGTTCCAAGTGCGTGCCTCCATGCTATAGGACCATATTCGACACTTGCGGGCGGCTTCCTGCGGGTCCGCAGCGTCCGCGGGGGACGGATTTCGCGACTATTTGGCGGGCTTAATCGCGTTTATGCGGCCGTTTGCAAGCGCGGCGGCGGCCGCATTGGGGAGCGTGGTCACTCTTCTGTAGACGGCGATGGCCTCGCTGGTCCGGCCGGCCTTTTCGTAGGCCTCACCCAGGCGCAGCAGGATCGATGGATCATCCGGCGCGCGTAGCGCGAGCCTCTCGCCCACTTTGACGGCCAAGTCGGGGTCGCCCTTGACGGAGATCAGCTCGAACACGACTTTGCCGGCGCGCAGGTCGCTGTGCTGAGAGAAAGCGCGATCGTAGCGGGTGATCAGCCCATCGAGCACGGCGCACTCCCTGGCGGCCCGGCCGGTGGACTCCCATGTGGTCGCATCGCCGGAGTCGACGGCCTGAGCGAACGCGTCCAGCGCGCCTTTCTCATCGCCCAGCGCCATCTTGGCGCAGCCCATTTCAGCGCAGTAGACTACAGCGTTTTTGGGGTCGGCTCTGACAAGACGCTCGGCCATATCGAGCCGACCCTTGGTGTTGCCGTTGACCTTGTAGGCGGCAAGCAGGTAGACCATTGCGCGGATGTCCTTGGGGTCCTTGGACAGGGCTGATTCGTTGGCTGTGATGCCATCCGCAAGACTTTTGACGCGTTTCTGGCTGTCTGCCAGAACGACGCCGTTCGAGAGCGTCGGCTGAAGCTCGAACGCGCGGCGGTAGTTGGAGTTCGCATCGGCGATCTTGCCCTGCGCAGCCTGGCTGACGGCCACCTGATTCAGGACCACTGCCTTCGACTGCGGAGACTTCGAGTTCTGCCCGACTATGTCATCGGCCTGCTTGTACATCCGCTCGGCGGCCTGCGGCTGGGATAATTTCTGATAGACTTGCGCCTGACCGGCCACCGGCCGAGGGTCCTGTGGAGCAATGGTCGCGGCGTTCGAGAAGAGCACCTGGGCATCCGCGAAGTTGCCGGCCTGCATCTGCGCATTGCCGATACGCATCTGAGACTCCGCCAAGAGCGACTTGTCCTCTGCCGCGGCCTGATATGAGTCTATCGCCTGCTTTTGCTTGCCCTGCTTGAGGTAGGCGTCGCCGAGCCAGAGACGGGCCTGAGCGTTTGACGGATCGATGGAGAGCACCTGCAGGAAACTCGCCTCGGCGGCCTTCGCGTCGGTCGGGAGATTCGCCAGACCAAGGTTGAACATCGGCTTGGTCCATTTAGGGGCAAGCGAGGCGGCCTTGGAATACTGTGCTTTCGCGGACTCGAGTTTGCCCTCCAACTGCAGCGAATCGCCGAGAAGGCAGGCAGCGATCGCGTTGCGTGGATATTTGGCAAGCGAATCGGAGAGTGCGCGGTCGGAGCTGACAGTGGTCCCGAACGCTTTGCGCGACGAAAGTATTGTGTTCGCCCTCGCGCGAGCCTGCTTGGCCTCCGCCTCCCTGCCCATCTGATCGTAGGTGCGGTCGAGCAGCATCCACGGAATCACGCCCTCGGGCGCGACCCGAGACGCCGCGTCGAACTGGTTCGCCGCTTCGGGGTAGCGCCCTATGTTTGCGTAGGCGACACCGGCCGTCAGACGAACGACCTCATCGTGAGGCTTCTCGCTCGCGGCCCTGCCAAACAGGTCGGCTGCAGGACTCCAGCGGCCGGCATTGAACTCATCGATTCCTCGGGCGAACGTGTCCTCGTTCGACGCCGGGACCTGCATCCCAACAGCCAGTATGAATATCAAAGCCGATATGATGATGCTTTTTGGCTTCATAATCTTACTTCCACTCATTGTCACATCGTCGCCCTGAACTTAGGGGTCCGTGTTACCGTGTCACCGTGAACTTGGTTCGGGGTCCACGCCTGGATGCTGAATCAAATTCAGCATGACAGAATCGTGGAGCTCCTAATATGAGAAAATCGCTGCCGTGCGTATGCCTTCGGTTTCGTTAAGCTCATCTACGACGGACGTCGTCGGTGCGGCCGTCGTCGTGTCGCAGTAGGCGTAGTAGCAGCTCGCGTTAGCGGTTCCATCGACCACGACTCCCTCGACGCCCAAAGACACTCGAGCAGGCGCGTCACCGAGGGTCGGGACCGCAAGAGCCACAGGCGCTGGCGCCGCGCTGGGCGCCGACGGCCTGCCGGTGACCGAGCATGCCATCACCGTGCCTTGGTCGCCATCAGACGTTCCTGCCACGCGTCCGCCACGAGCCGGAGAGCTGGCCGGGGAGCCGTCGCTAACCGTGCCGCCAATCGACTTGGCGATCCGCGCAGAGGCGGCTCCATTTGCCAGGCCGAATCCCTTAGCCGCGATGGCCCTGCTGGCGTCGCCGGACGCGGCGGCAGACTTGGCCGGAGCAACTGCCTTGTCGGCGTTGGCTACCACAACTCCCGACCTGTCATAGTACCAGGAATTGCTCCTGGCAAAGTATTTCCTCTCAGGCGCCGCGGGCCGGTTGGCAGGCGGCGTCGGCTTGGACTCGGGCTGGGCTTGCTCTCTGGGCTGTGGTTTGGCCTCGGGCTTGGGCTGGGCCTCAGGCGCGGGCGGCTTGGCCTCGCCGGACGTGGCCGGGGTCAGAACCGCCACTTTGTCCTTTGTGCCGCGAGTCGAGTGCACGACCGGAACCGACGTCGGCGACATCAGCTTGATGCTGAGAGCTCCGACCAGCACCGCCGCCGCGAAGCCCGCGGCTATGCCCAGGCGCGAACTCGACGCCGTCCGGACCGGCTCATCCGCGATGCGCGCGCTGACCTTAGCCCAGAGATCGTTGGCGGGCTCCCTGGCGGGCACATCGGCAACACCGAGCGCACACGTTACGGACCGAATCATCTCCAGCTCGGCCGCGCAGCGCGGGCAGCCCGACAGGTGCCGTTCGACCTTTGCCGCGGCATCCGCGCCAAGCACGCCCTCTGAATAAGGCATCAGCATTCTTCTATATCGAAAGCAAAGCATAATATCACCAGCTTTCAGCGACTCATAGCTCACAGCTAAGCACGCCCTGGAGCTTCTTGCACGCGTAGTGCAGTCGACTCCAGACAGTGCCCACGGAGCAGCCCAAGACTCTCGCGATCTCCTCGCAGGCCAGGTTCTCGAAGTAATGCAGTACCACCACTGTCCGATGCTTCTCCGGCAGTTCCTGCACGGCCTGGCGCAGGGCTTCATTCCGCGCCCGCCGCTCGGCGATCCTCTCCGGCCGGTCGGACTCGTCTGCCATCAGCATCTCGCCGAGCCCGGTATCAGGATCGTCAATTGAGGAAGCCTGTCTGGTCTTGATCTTCTTCATCAGCTTGATCGTCGTGTTGACGGCGATCCGGTAGACCCATGTGGAAAACTCCGCGTCCCCACGGAATGACGCGATCGACCGATACGCCCTAACGAAGACCTCCTGCGCGATATCGTCCACATCGTCGGGGTTGCCGGTCATGCGCGAGACGACACCGTATACCGTGCGCGAGTAGCGGCGAACGAGCTCGCCGAACGCGCCCACGTCTCCGGTCTTTGCCTTCGCCACCAACTCGGCGTCAGCTTCCTCCCACACAAGCGGGCCGGGGACCTTACTCTCGGTCGATACTATCTCTCACCCCCGCGCTCCAGGTCCGCGAATCCCTAAGCGCTTCGCAACTCTCCCCATTTTACCACGTGCCGGCCCCTCTTCCTCATGTCCTTGGACCCCGCCGCCACGCGCCAACTTCAGCACAAAATCGCTCTCACAGCATTCGTATGCGCAGATGCCAGACGCCGCTGTCGACCGGTTCTTTCGATCGCAGCAGCACACGATAGAGAGCATCTCCCCACAACGGCCGAAGGCGCTCATCGGTGATGTCCACAGTCTCTATATCGGCAGACAGCTGCCGCGAATCGAACTCGACGCGCACCCCCGCCCCGTCCGGCTCGCGGACGATCAGGTCCTCTTCGTCAGTCTCCGGCTTCGGCGCCGCGAGCAGAGTGATCGTGACCTCCCGCGGCTGCTCGAGCGAGAACTCGTCAACGATCTCCACGCACGCCTCGGGCCCGCGCCGCAGACGGAATACCCGTCGCCAAGTCTCCACGCACGCTTCGGGCCGATACGCCCCCGCGATGTCCATGGACAGCTCCGTGAGACCCTCGTTCGCGGCGTAAGAGACGTCTTTCGCGCGGAACTGCCCGCCGGGAGACTGCATCACGCCGTTGATGGTGGGCAGGTTGTGATAGGCGGACTGCATCGTCCATATCGAGTAACGATTGGGGCCGAAGGTCTCGCGGGTGTAAGCGCCCACGCCGGCGTCGATGATCATCGGCCGGCCGTCGGCGTAGACTATGAAGTTGCCGATGTCGTTGTGGTTGTGGCTCTCCGCGTTGTGGCCTCCCTTGGCCGCGAGGTAGAGCCCTCTATCGGTACCGCCCTTCTCGCGGGCCGTCATCACCTGTATCCCCGGCATCCACGCGTCGCGGAGATGAGGCGGCCCGGCGTCGCATCGAGACAGCTCCATCCACGCAAACACCTCGGGCAGCACCCTGTTGAAGCTGTACCATCCACCAGTTCTGAGCATGCTGTGCGAGAGCCTGAAGCCGCTCGCGCCCATCGCGGCGAGACGATCGTCGCCGATGCGGCGGCCGTAGCGATAGATCATGCAGCCGTCCGCATTGAGCCTCGCGTTGCCGTCGGCGAAGTTGACGAAGTAGTCGCGGCTGATGTGCACGCGCATAATGTAACGCCCGATCTCGGCGATCAGCGGTTCATCATAGACATCGAGTCTCCCCCCGGTCGCGGAACGCAGCAGCTCCAGGCAATCGAACAGAGCCCCGCCCGCAACGTTCCAGTAGCCGGGACCCTCGTCGCAGCCGCCGTCGGGGGCGTAGTCGCGAAGCCAGTTGTCAAGGATCGTGGGCACGCGCTCCACCATCGCCTTCCTGCGATCCGGGTCGGCCTCGATCAGCAGCGCCGACGCGAGGCAGTTGGAGGTACACCAAGGGTTCCAGTTGTTGACCGTCGCGCCGAAGCCCATCCAGTGGATATCCTCGGTGAGAAACGGAGTCAGGATGCGGCGTGTTACCTCGCGGCGGATGCGCTCGTTTATGATGGGACTGACTGCTGCAAGCTTGCTTCCCACCAAGTAGTGAACCCAGCTCAGCAGCGCACCGGTATCCGCGGCGAAGAGATCGACGCTGGGGTCGAACGCGTCCGGCAGGGGCTGCCCGCTGCGCGACATACCGTTGTGCGCCGGGACTACCCAGGTCGATTCCTCGCAGATGCACCAGACGCCGTTGACGATCTGATCGACGAACCGGCCCTTGTTCTCCACGCATTCCGCTAACACAAGGCGCCCGAGCACCCTTCGGCGCTCGAAATAGAGCTGCTCGTAGCGGGAGCGATTGCCGGTACGGGCGAAATCCAGGAAGCGCGTCGCCGTGAGCGCCGGCCAGTCGAAAGCGAGCGACTGCTCTCCGTGCCCGACAGCCAGCCTGCGCAGTTCTTCCGGCAGGGACTCCCATTCCGCACGTTCCTCGATGCGCGGATAGGGCCGGTAGTCTTCCAACGGAATCAGGTGCGCAGCGGCGGCGGCCTGCGAGAAGCGTTGTGTGAGCATACGAAAGGACCCCTTGGTTGTGCGTTACTTACAGGTTCGACAACCAGCCCCGCAAATCCGGCAAATCTGAAATTTGAGATCGCAAATCTAGAATTGCATTGCCTCCCGGCCTGCCGTTGAGATAAAATAAGCCAGGTCCCACAGCAATGAGCACACCTTTCGTACACCTGCACACGCACACCGAGTTCAGCATCCTTGACGGGGCATGCCGCATAAACGACCTCGTGGCGAAAGCCGTCGAGTGCGAGATGCCGGCGGTGGCCGTCACAGACCACGGCGTGATGTATGGCAACCTCGGCTTCTACTCGGCCGCGCAAAAGGCCGGGATCAAGCCGCTGCTGGGATGCGAGGTGTATGTGGCGACGGGGCCGCGGACCAGGCGCGATCCGAAGCTGGACAAGGAGCAGTATCACCTGGTGCTGCTCGCCAAGAACGTTAACGGCTACAAGAACCTCATCAAGCTCGTGAGTTCGGCGTTTTCCGAAGGGTTCTACTACAAGCCCCGCGTGGACAAGGAACTGCTGGCGCAGTATTCGGACGGTCTGATTGCACTGACGGCGTGCCTGGCGGGCGAAGTGCCATCGCATCTTCTCAAAGGCGACGCACGGCTGGCCGAGCAATCGCTGGGCGAGTACATCGATATCTTCGGCAAAGAGAATATCTACCTCGAAATCCAGGAGAATGGTATTCCCGAACAAACGCCGGTCAACGAGGGCATCATACGCCTCTCGCAGCAAACGGGGCTCAAGCTCGTCGCGACCAACGATATCCACTACCTCAACGCCAAGGACGCGGAGGCGCACGACGTCCTACTGTGCATTCAGACCAACTCCACCCTCGACGACCCCAAGCGCCTGCGGTTCGGCACGCAGGAGTTCTATTTCAAGACGCCGGACCAGATGGCGCGCATGTTCGCGAACACACCCGAGGCGTTGGCGAACACGCTGGAGGTCGCGGAGCGCTGCAACGTCGAGTTCGATTTCGACCGCCTGAAGCTGCCCGACCCCGGCGTGCCGCCCGGCATCAACCCCGGCGATTACATGTATGAGCAGGGATGGGAGGGCCTCAAGAATCGCATGGGCTGCGAGCCACCGGAGGCCTACAAGAAGCAGTTCGACTACGAGTGCAAGGTCTACAACGACTGCGGATATCCGCTGTATATGCTCATCGTGCGCGACTTCACCGACTTCGCCCGCGACGCGGGCATCTACGTCGGCGTGCGCGGATCAGCCGCCGGGAGCATCGTCTGCTACGGACTGGGGATCACCGACGTCGATCCCATCGAGTACGGTCTGGCGTTCGAAAGGTTCCTCAACCCCGAGCGCATATCCATGCCCGACGTCGATCTCGACATACAAGATGACCGCCGCGACGAACTGATCCAATACGTCTGTGAAAAGTACGGCCGCGAGCGGGTCGGGCAGATCGCCACGTTCGGAAGCCTTAAGGCGCGCGCGGCGGTGCGCGACTGCGGACGTGTGATGGGGATGGAACTGTCCGAGGTGGATCAGATCTGCAAGATGATCCCTACGGTGCCGGTAGGCATTACCATCGACCAGGCAATAGACGGCAATCCCGACCTCAAGAGCGCCTACGAGCGCAGTCGCGACGTCAAGCGCCTGATCGACATGGCACGTCGGCTGGAGGGGCTCAACCGCAGTGTAGGCGTTCACGCGGCGGGCGTGCTCATATCGGACGATCCGCTTACCGATCACGTGCCGGTCCAGCAGGGCGGCAAGGGCGAGTTCGTCGCGCAGATGGGCAAGTACGACATCGAGAAGGTCGGCCTGCTCAAGATGGACTTCCTGGGCCTGGCAAACCTGACGATCCTTGGTAACGCCATCGGCAACGTAAAACGCACGCAGGGCATCGATATCGACATCCTCAACATCCCGCTTGATGACCCGAAGGTCTTCGAGATGCTGGGCAAGGGCGATACGAACGGCGTGTTCCAGCTCGAGGGCGCGGGCATGCGGCGCAACGTCATCGAGCTCAAGCCGAACTCGGTGCGGGAGCTTGCCGCTATCGTTGCGCTCTATCGTCCGGGGCCGATGGCGTTCATACCGAAGTTCATCAAGTCCAAGTTCGGCCAGGAGCCGATTACGTATCTGCACTCTTCGCTGGAGCCGATCCTCAAGGAGACCTACGGCGTCATCTGCTATCAGGAGCAGGTGCTGCAGATCGCTCGCGCGATCGGCGGGTTCACGATGGGCCAAGCCGATGTCCTGCGCAAGGCGATGTCGTCGAAGAACCGCGAGGTTATGGACAAGCAGCGCGAGAAGTTCCTCGAAGGCGCTAAGTCCAACGGCGTGCCGGAGCGAATTGCGGCCAAGATCTACGAGCAGATCGAACCGTTCGCGGGTTACGCCTTCAACAAGGCGCACGCCGTCTGCTACGCGTTTGTGGCCTACCGCACGGCGTATATGAAGGCCAACTATCCGGTCGAGTACTACGCCGCGCTGCTGTCGGCGAACATGGACGACAAGGACAAGCTCGCGGCCTACATCGACGACTGCCGCAGGCTCGAGATCAAGGTACTGCCGCCGGACGTGAACGCCAGCGGCGCGGATTTCGAGGTCGAGGACGGCGCGATTCGTTTCGGCCTCGGCGCGATCAAGGGCTGCGGACGAGCCGTGATCGAGGGAATGGTCGCGGCGCGTGACGCCGGAGGGCCCTTCGTCAACCTTTTCGACTTCTGCGAGCGCGTGCAGGACCACGCAGGAATGAACCGAAGCGCTGTGGAGTGTCTGATCAAGGTGGGCGCGTTCGCATCCGTGTGCTCGAATCGCGCGCAGCTGATGGAGATGCTGCCGGACGCGATGAGCGCCGCCGCATCGAAACTGCGCAACCAGAAGGCGGGCCAAGTTGACCTGTTCGGCGACGACGCGGGCGCGATGTCGTCAACCATCGACCTGAACAGGTATAACCACGTCGGCGACTTCAGCCGCGAGGAGATCCTGGCGACGGAGAAGAGCCTGGTGGGGCTCTATCTGTCCGGCCATCCGCTCGATAACGTGCGAGGGCTTCTGGAGAAGCAATGCACCGCCAACGCACTGGAGATCCGGGATCTCGAAGACGATGCAGAGTGTGTGATCGGAGGGATCATTTCCGAGGTCCGCCACAAGATCACACGACGCAACGACAAGATGGCGTTCATCAAGATCGAGGACCTGTACGGCACGATCCCGATCACATTCTTCCCCAACGCATTCAAGACCTGTGCAGAGCAGATCATCAAGGACAAGGTGGTGCTGGTCAAGGGCAAGGCCAGCCACCGCGAGCGGATCGCCGCTGATGAGGGCGATGCGACCGTGGAAGTGGAGATTCGTGGGGAGTCCGTGACGCCGATCAAGCTCCCCAACGGCCTCTCGTCCGCGCCCATTGGCAAAGGAAGCAATGGGGGCGCGCTGCGCACGGTCCACATCCGCATCAACGGCATCCCGCCGGCTAAGCTGGAAGTCCTGCGCGGGCTGCTCGAGGCCAACCCCGGTCCGAGCGCGGTCTGCTTCTGGATGGAGCACGACGGCGCCAAGCAAAAAGTCACCACCTCGTTCAAAGTCGATGCCACGAACGAGTTCGTCGCCAACGTGGAGCGGATATTGGGCAGGGATGTGGTGAGGGTGGCGTAGAGCCGGCAGGCAACGCCCTGAGGCTCACGACGTGCTGTCATCGGGAGGCGTCTCTGGTAGCTCCAACTGACCGTCCACAATCTCCGGTTCTCTGATGACGATGCCCGGGTAGTCGGCCTGCACCATCTGGCTTCTGCCCACGAAGGCATCATCCCATGCCCACAGCGTGTCGCAGCCAGCTCTCAGAGCTGAGGCCAAGTGAACGGCATCAGGGGGCCGGAAGCCGTACTTGACACAGAGCCGATGGGCTTGTTCTCCAGTTCTCCGGTCGATGTCTGTCAGAGTCAGAAAATCGTATTCGAAAAACGTGAGCACCATCTCCGAGTTCTTTTCGCTGAGCGACTCCGTAGTCCCCGGCAGCCGACACACCTCAGCGATCGTGAACGCAGATGTGTACAGCTGCAGCTTGCCGGACTCGGCTGCCCTAAGTATGTCGGTCACAATGGAGCAACGCCCTTCTTCGCCCTTCAGGAATGCTATTATGACAGAGGCATCTAGATAGGATTTCCGCACCGGCTTCCGCTTAGCCACTCTCGCGTATCCTCCTGATGTACTCCTCCGTTGTGAGTCCGCCGGTCAGGTCGGGGACACTGCCAGCCAGCTGAACGATAGGCGGTAGCTGCCCTCGCGATGTCATTATGCGGAGGTCCTCTACATCCACGCGGACAGGCTCATCCTTTCGGTTCCAGTGAACGACACCGGCCACGCTCACTCGCCGCCCCAGTGCTTCCTTGGCGCTCTCCAGCCACGTCTGCGAGAACGCACAGCTGACGGCTTTGTTGGTTGCGTCCTGATATACCACGAACTTCGGCGACCCGTGTATCGAGATGGTCTCCATTATGCCTTCGACCGAGCCGAGTGACGTGCGTGTTGTAGGAAGCAGAAGATCGATGTTTGCCGAAGCTCGTGCCGACGCGTGTTCAGTATCCGACTGGTAGGTTGCCTGAATGCCGGAAACGCCACAGCTGCCAATAGTCTTCAGCATCTTTCGGGCATGCGTAAGGCTAGCGTGAGACCAGTAAGGGGGCGTCGTACCGACTCTTTCGATCTGCCCAATGCCAGCAACAGCGTTTCGGGCTACGACTGGTCCGAAGTTCTTCCCCTCGACCCTGCTGAGGGGCTCAACGGCCAACTGAAGACTGCCCACCGCCAACTCGGTAACGACCCAGTCCAAAGAGCCGCTGGGTACCTTGGATATTGCAGCATCCACATCCTTCAGTATGTTCAGCCAGTTCTCTATCGCGTCGATAAACGCTTTGAGAGTTATCGTTCCCGGCGTGCCCTCTATTATCAGTCTCACGTTGGCCACGTTAGCACCTTCGTTCACTCCGAGCGTTCGACGCTGTACTTGCAGTATACCATACACGCCTCTGACCACTTCATTCGCTCATTGGCTTGGATTATATCATCGGATTCGTGTTGTGACAACAGTAGAGCAATCCGAGACTACTCCACCACCACCAACTCATACACCCCCAACTCCGGCACGGTGAACTCGACCGCGCCGTCGGTGTAGGTGAACGGGAGATCGACATCTGCGCGAAGGGCGCGGACGCGGGTTGGGCAGTCGCATGTGGCGCGGACGCGGACGTCGCGGATCGGGATGATCTGCGAGATCGGGCGCTGCATATCACCGGAGTTGTTGACGAGGTGAATGAGAAGCTGCTTTCCGTCGGCCGAGCGGCGTGGCTCGATCTCGACGGTCGGTGGGCAGTCGGCTGAGATTGGCAGTTGGCCTCCGTGCGCCCACCGCACGACGCTGTCGATGAGCATCTCGTAGTCCGCCATCTTGTAGCGGTGATAGAAATCGCCGAAAAGCGACGGCACGTACGCGACGCGCCCGGCCCCGACCAGGTTCGTGATCAACGCAGGAGTGTCCGACTCGCCCTTGAGCGGCTTGTAGGACCCGCCCACGACGTTCATGAACACCGCCGGCACACTCGCGCCATCGGCCGCGGCGCAGTCCAGGCTGTAGGTCGCGCGCGCGATCAACCGACCCGGGGCGAACTCGCCTACCGCGGGATGCGATTCTCGCACGCGAACATACTCCTCGAACGGCACCGGTCGCATCATCCGCCCAAGCTCTCTGACACCGAACATCTCGAGCAGTGGATTGGACTCCCGCCGACGGCCCAACTCGTCGAACGCACCCGTCTCGAACTCAGCCACTACGGACCCGCCGCCTCGCACGAAGTCCTTGATGGCCTCGATCTGCGCATCCGAGAGGCATGCGACATTCGGCAGAATCAGCAGTCTGTAACGCGAGAGCCGCTCGCGCGAGATTGCGTCGTCGAGCACGACGTCGAAGGGTATGTGCGACCTGGTCAGCGCGGACAGATAGCCGAGATAGGAGTTGTCCAACACCCCCTCGCAGGTCTGCTTCATCTTGCCCCAGTCCAGCTTCTTCATGCCGCCGCCGGTGTCCGCAACCAGGTTCTCCTCGACTCCGGACCCCCAATCGCCGTAGAACTCGGGCCGGCGGGAGACATAGTAAGTCGCGGTTTGCGAAGAGTTGAGCAGCGCAACGTCGGCGCAGGACTGCGTCCGGGTGTAGTACTCCTCGTGCGAACTCAAAAAGCCCTGCATCTCCTTGACGGGCGCGATGGCGCAGTCTCGGCTGTGGTCGAGCGCATAGTCGAAGACCGCGTTCCAGGGGTTGGCGCCGCACGCCACCGTCTGCGCGATCGCGAGCTGACCCTCGTACCAGGGCATCGGGATGTAATGCCACGAACCGAGCGCGGCGTGGCTGAACACCACGGCCGGTTTGCCGCCGGCGACCATATACTTGCCCGTGGCGGTCCACATCAGCAGCGCGTGGTCCCGCGGACCGGGGTGGAAGAACGCCTCCGCGCCGTTGAAGTCCTCATAGGGACCGACCTGATCTATGCCGCGCCCGAAGCGCCACGTGTTCGCCTGCCAACTACCTGCGTTAAGGAAAGCGACGCCCTCGGGGTTGACCGCCTTCACCGCTGCGCGGCTGTCGGCCATGAACTCGGCGAGGGATCGATTCCTGAACTCGACGAGATGCAGCCAGTCCGGGTTCGACCAATCCTCCTCAAGAGGCATCTCCACGCCGTAGCGCTCGGCGAACTTGGCCTTGCAGGCATCGCAATGGCAGGCGTCGGGATAGATCACGGGACCGTCGAGAAAGACGCCGTCGATGCCGGTCTTCATCGCTTCGCTCACGAGCTCGATGGCCCAGTCGCGCCAGCCGCCGTTGACGCACAGAGTGGTTCCGCCGCCGTAGAGAGGGGTCTTGCGGCCGTAGGCGATCCCGTCCGAGCAGATTTGCTCCCAGCCGGGATGCGCGTCGGCAAAATCGTAGGCGAACCAGTGCATATTCAGGTAGGAGATAACGTGCACGCCGTATTTGCGCGCGTGGGGCAAGTATTCCCGAAGCAGGTCGAAGTCGCCAAGCGAGTGGTATTTCTCGAACTTGGGCGTGTTGAACGTGGTCAGAAAGCCTAGGCCCGGGGCAATGCCGGGCGTGCCGACAATCCAATCGCAGTTGATATTCCAATCGTCACGCTTGGACCGCGCGAGCGCATCAAGGTCGGCATTCTTCATACGCTCCAGCGCGTCGAGATAATCCAGCCGCATCATCCGCACAGGCCGCTCATACCACTTCAGCTCGTTGTTCGCCAAGACACACCTCCCGGGCATCGTTGCCCCGGCTGATTTCCACACGACGGGTCGCGGAACCTCCATGCGCGAATCCAGTCCCGTCTTCTTCCCTTCTCATTTTCCAGTTTTCGCGATTGCTTCTTTCCTTCACGAGCGGGATATGGTGTAGAATAGCGTCAGCAATTCCTCAGGAGGACGTGACTATGCGTATCATCGCTATCTCGGGTAGCCCCCGCGGCAAACAAAGCAGCACCCGGCGGCTGGTTGAACTCGTGCTGGAGGGCGCTCGTGGCGCGGGCGCTGACGTCGAGCTGGTTGACCTCAGCGAACTCGATATCGAGTATTGCCTGGCGTGCAATGCCTGCCACATCACCGGCAGCTGCCCGATCCACGACGACGCCGAGCTCCTGCGCGAGAAGATGCTCGCGGCAGACGGCATAGTGTGGGGCTCGCCGCTGTATTTCGAGAGCGTGACCGCGCAGCTCAAGACCGTCATCGACCGCCTATCGGAGATCGTGCACTGCCAGATGTTTCTGGGCAAATATGCCTGCTCTGTCGCAACGGCGGGCGGCGCGGAGCAGGATACCGCGATCAAGTTCATGAACGACATTCTGCTGCGGCTGGGCTGCTCGGTAGTCGGAGGGGTTGGCGCGTCGATGTCCATCCCGGGCTCGTTCGATGACGCCCAGGAGGACGCGATCGAGCTGGGCCGCGAACTCGTGAAGGCGTTCGAGGAGAAGAGAGCCTATCCCGAGCAGGACAAGATGCACGCAATGATGCACGAGCGCTTCAAGCACCTGATCAGCGCAAACAGGGACAACTGGCCGCACGAATACGGCTACTGGCAGGACAAGGGCTGGCTGTGACGGCATGATCCGTTTGATGAGCTACAACATTCGCGGCACGAAGGGCATGGACAACCGCCGCTCCGCGCGCCGGATCGCAGAGGTGATACGCGAGTCCGGCGCGCAGATCATCTGCCTGCAGGAAGTGCATCAGCGGCTGCCTTGGAGCCGGCTGGTCGATCAGCCGGGAGCGCTAGCACGCTATCTCGGCATGAAGGTCGCGTTTCAGCGGAACCTCTCGATCGGAGTTGGGGGCTACGGCAATGCCGTGCTCACCAGCTTCGATATCGAGAACTCCCGCAGTCACAGCCTGGCAAGCGTGGGCGAGCAGCGCGGGGCGCTGGAAGCTCGGATTGCCACACCGAACGGCCCGCTGACGGTGTTCTGCACGCATTGGGGACTGGATCGGACGGAGCGCGTCGGGCAGGCGAGGGAGCTTGCAGAAACCGTGAACGCGGTTGAGTCGCCGAAGCTGGTCTGTGGGGATTTCAACGAGCAGGCGGAAGCGGCCGGGGTCAGCGAGCTGATATCTAAGGCGGGGCTTGTTGACGCGGATCCGCTCGGGCCGCCCACGTTCGACTCGGACCAGCCCAGCCATCGCATTGACATGATCCTGTGCGACTCGTCGATCGGCATCGAGCGTGTGTGGGTGATCGATTCCAAGGCATCCGACCATCTGCCCCTTGTCGCGGATCTGTCGCTGCCGGCTTGTTGACACGTTGCGGTTGAGGCTGTATAACTGAGTGTGGTCATCGTCAAATCTGGCCGAGGACGAAAGGGAAGAATCATGATGAGATCGAAGTACGTGTACCTCGTGTTCGCGGTGTGCGCGCTTGTCGCAATCTGCGCGGCCGCCGCCATTTCCGCTCCCGTCGAGAAGCCTGAGGATTCCACCGCGCCGGCGACGGTTCAGAGCGAGAAGTCTAACGACACCCTGCAGTCCCCGGCTCAGCCGGCCGACAAGCCGAACCAGGACGACAACAAGCGCCGGCTCACTCTGCTGCCCGCGCTCAATATCTTCTACCCGTCGAACTCGAAGACTCAGAACCGCTTCGGCAGTTCGTGGACCAGCCTCGGGCTTGCGGTGGCCTACAAGAGCAAGCACATGGACCCGCGCAAGATCGAACTGCGCCTCGACGGCATGGCGGAGAACTCCAAGTATACCTCCGCATACATCTTCCCGATCGGGATGGGCGTGAACACAATCCTTTCCACCTCGAAGACGGCAACCACCTATGCCGGCGTGACCGGGAACGTCTACATCGCTAAGCTGGAATCCGTGTTGGATGGCGTGGACACCGGCTGGAAGCTCAAGCCCGGCGCCAGCGCACTGATCGGCGCGAACATCGGCAGCAGAGTCAACGTTCAAGCCAGCTACTATTTCGTGCCGAAGCTGGGCGGTTTCGACTTGTCCGGGTTCAACGTCTCCGCGCACGTGGCGCTGATTCAGTTCTAGAAAAGGGGACGCATCCCTTTTCCTGTGATGAGGTCTCATGGTTGAGAGCGGCGATGTGCTGTGTGCTCCTGCTATCTATGCTGCTGATCGCGGCCGTTAGCTCCTGCGCCGCCGGCAGAGGCAAGTCGTGCGTGAATGGAGAGAGCCTCGTTCTCGCAAAGCGGGAGCCGGGCCGGCTGATGTTTGCGGACGCAGCGCCGGGAAGCGTAGTGGTGCGGAGCACGTATGATGCCGGCTCGCCCGGATCGATCAGATATGAGCAGGGCCGCGACTTCGTGGTCAATTACGCGCAGGGAACGATCGCCCGTTCACCCGCCTCTCGCATCCCGGACTTCAGCAAGAACGTACTCTACGGCCAGAAGAATTTCGACCACAACAAGTTTCCCGGCTCCGGCAACCACGCGTTCTTCGTGTGGGTGGACTACAAGACCAACGCCGGGTTCCCGCTGGCGACACCGACGGATCAGTCCTCGCTGCTGCCCAAGACGCTCACGAAGCTGCGCGCCGGCGGGCCGTTCAAGATGATCGTGTATGGGGACAGCATATCCACCGGCTGCGAGGCGTCTGAGGAGCGGCTGCGCTTCTTCAACCGCTACGCCGAGGAGCTTGCACGGCGATTCCCGAAGGCTCGTATCACGCTCGAGAACGGCGCGACCGGCGGCGACACGACGGTGCAAGGCCTCGCGCGGCTGGAAGAGAAGGTGCTCACGCGCGAACCCGACCTGGTGCTGGTCGGGTTCGGCATGAACGACCACAACGTCGCGCCCTACGGCGTCGCCCTGGACGGGTTCGAAGCGAACCTTACGCAGATCGTCGCGACGATCCGCGAGCGCACAGGCGCCGAGATAATCCTTCTGTCGACCTTCCCACCGAACCCCGACTGGGCGTTCGGGTCGCACCAGATGGACAAGTACGCCGATGCGACCCGCCGCGTCGCCGACCAGCAGAAGTGCGCCTACGCGGACGTCTACTCGGTGTGGAACAAGGTGCTCGCGCGCAAGGACTTCCCCAGTCTGCTCGGGAACAACATCAACCACCCCAACGACTTCGGCCACTGGCTATACCTACAGGCGCTGGAAGCAGTGGAATTCTGACAGCCGGCGCGCAGACGGCACGCGTCGCCTTCTATTTCCAGTAGATCATCTCAACCGGGTTGCGCTCCATAGGACCGAACTCGCCCGCGGGATAGCCGAGTATGATAGGCGCCTCGACGGAGTAATCTTCGGGTATGCCGAAGTGCCGCTTGGCGTCCGGCGTGCTCAGGTACATCCCGGCAAAGCCGATCCAGCACGACCCCAACCCCATATCGCGCGCGGAGAGCATCAGGTTTTCGGCAGCGAGGGCGCAGTCGATGGTGGCGGTAGGGCTGAGGCCGGGCCTGGCGCAGATGATCACGATCGCGGGCGCACCGTAGAAGACGTTGTAGTCCGGGTCTTCGAGGTGCTCGCGGTATCTCTCCATTGCGGGCATCTTGTCGAGCAGGCTCAGCAGGTGGGCCTTGGTGCGGTCGGAGAGGTCCTTCATTATGGCCGCGTCCTGGATAACAGCGAAGGACCAAGGCTGGGTGTTCATGGCCGTCGGCGCCTGGACCGCGGCGTCGATCAGTTGCTCGATGGTGGCGCGATCGATGGGTTTGCTCTGATAGGCCCGTATCGATCTACGGGTGTAGATGGCTTCCTTTAGCTCCATAGCTTGCTCCATAGTTGTGTGATGGGCTATTGTACCCGCGCAAGCGCCGAGTATGCAAGGTGGAGGGCCCTTGCCGTATATGGCAGCGCGATGACCACTGTTCACGCCCGATTCGCAGGCTGCGGAGCGTTCCGGACAACAACCTCAGCATTGGAAGCCGTCAACGAGGGGTTCGATTCTTTTTCCATTCACTAAGGAAACGCTTCGGACTCGTCGATACGTAGTTAGAGTTGCGGCATGTTTATCGCCGTGTTACCATCGTTATTGTGCGGGGCGGCACAAGGTGCGTCGTCCCGCGTTTTGTACGCCGGAGGAATAAGCTTGAACACTAACCGCAGATCGACCGCGTATGTCCTCGCGATGGCATTCGTTCTGATCATCCTGGCGCAGGCGGCGTTCGCCGCCTACTGGCCGAACATATCGCCGGAGGACGCCAAGAAACTGATGCCCGTCTCTGAGGTCAAGCGCGGAATGAGAGGCTACGGCCTCACCGTGTTCCACGGGACCACCATCGAGAAATTCGACGTCGAGGTGCTGGGAATCCTCAAGAAGATGAACACCGGCAGGGACCTGATACTGGTCCGGGTCGGCGGAGGACCCATCACCAGCCGTCAAACCGGCATCATGAGCGGTATGAGCGGCAGCCCGGTCTACATCAACGGCAAGCTCGTCGGCGCGATCAGCTATGGAGCGCCGTTTGCCAAGGAGCCGGTCGGGATGGTGACGCCTATCGCCGACATGCTCGAGGCTTGGGACGCGAACCTTCCCAAGCGCGCCAGCGGCTACTCCACGCCGGAACCGCTCGAGGATCCGGTGAAGGTCAGCGGCAAGTCCGTCAGCAAGATCGGAATCGACCCCGCCGGCAGCACGCGCAGCATTGACGACGACACGCTCTACATGCAGCCGCTTGCGATGAACATGATGGTCAGCGGCATGTCCCAGCGGGGCATCGATCGGCTGGCGACCATACTCAAGCCGTTCAACATCCGGCCCATCGCCGGACCCGGCGGCGCATCGGACCCGGACTCCAAGCTCAGTCCCGAACTGCAGCCCGGCGCGGCCGTGGGCATGGGACTTGCATCCGGCGACATCGACCTGACCGCCATCGGCACCGTCACCTACCGGCGCGGTGACAGGATAGTTGCGTTCGGCCATCCGATGCTGGGAATCGGGGCGGTGGACGCGCCGATGACCACAGCCTACATCGCCGATTGCATCTCCAACTACCAGATTTCGACCAAGCTCGGCGCGTCGCTCAAGACCGTCGGCCGCGTATTCCAGGACAGGCCGTGGTGTATCGCGGGAGCGCTGGGCGCGTCGCCGAAGCTGATCCCGGTCACCATCAGCGTGGACGACCAGGCGTTCAAGCGCGACCGAGTGTTCCACGTCAAGGTCATCAACCATCCCATGCTCGCCGGTCGGCTCATCGCGATGATCACCGACGAGGCCATGTATGAGATGCATCCGACGCCCGGCGATGCCACTGCTGAAGTCAGCTACGAAGTGAACGCCGACCAGATCGGCAAGATAACCCGTTCCAACGTCTTCTTCGACCCGACCGCCGTGGATGCGCAGGCGACGATGGACATAGCCAGCCTGCTGCAGATCCTCAGTTCCAACAGGTTCCATCCGCTCGACGTGCAGTCGGTCAACGTCAAGGTACGGATCCTGGGCAAGCGCAACACCGCCACCATTGACCGCATCTTCGTAAAGAAGAGCGAGTTCGAGCCGGGCGAGACCGTGGATGTGGGCGTAGTGCTGCGGCCCTACAAACAGGATCGCGTCACCAAGACGTTCAAGATCAAGATCCCGGCGACTGCCGCCGACGGCAAAATCGGGCTGGTGGTTCGCGGCGGCGCCACTCCTATGGGAATACGCATGCCTGCCCAGGCCGGCGCGGCTGATATGGGCGGCGATCCGTCCGGCGACAGCGATATGGCGGCCGGCGGAATGATGATGCCGGGCGACACGGGAATGGCCAATGCGGACAACGTCAAGCAGCTTGTGGCCAAGTTCCTGGAGCGCGAGCGCAACAACGAGGTCGTGCTGCAACTGCAGATGCGCGGCACGGCCATCAACGTCGCGGGCGAGAAACTGGCCGGGATGCCGAACGCGATCGCGGACGTGATGAAGTCCTCCCGCAACTCGGGCCTCAAGCTGGAGCGCGAAGAGGTCAAGGCAGTCTATCCCAACGACTCGCTGATCTACGGCGCTGCTCGGCTTATGATCGACGTCAAGCGCAAGCGGCTCGGCGAGACCAAGCCGGGCCCCAAGATGAGTTCGTCTGTGGACAGCATCGACATCGGCTCGGACTCGACGACTTCCTCAAGCAGCCCGGATTCGGGAATCGACACCATGGACTACGGCGAGTTCTCGACGCAGTCCACTCCGACCGCCGCAATGGAGGAGGCGCCTCCGTCCGGCGACGATCAGACGATCACCGAGGACCCGCTGACTGTCGACAAGGATTCGTTCGGCGATCCGACAGACTCGCCGAAAACGGACAGCAAGAATGATACTCCGGATAGCACTCCGGCCCCGCCGTCCCCCGCGCCGAAGTCCAACGTCAAGACCGTGGTCCGGCAAGCGACGAGCTGGACGCAGAAGACCCAGGCCGACTTCGCCAAGGGCACGTTCGCAGGTGTGTCGGCCTCCAGCGAGAACAAGCTCGAGCTTTCGCCTACTCTCAAGAAGCTCAGCGAGACGCCCGAGCAGTATGTTTGGTGCGTGGCGTCGGGCAAGGGCTGCGTGTATGCCGGAACCGGCAACGCGGGCAAGGTATACAAGATCAGCGACAACGGCGAGTCCAAGGTCTTCTATGAGACCGGCGAACTCGAAGTCAACTCCATCGTGCGAGACCCCGCCGGCAACGTGTACGTGGGAACGTCGCCGCACGGCAAGATATTCAAGATCAGCCCGGATGGCAAGGGCACGCTGCTCTACACCACGCCGGAGAAATACGTCATGGCGCTCGCGCTAGACCCCGAGGGCAACCTCTACGCGGGTGTCGGCGATGCCGGCAAGGTCTATCGCATACCGGTCAAGGGCATCGCGATCCCATTCGCGGATATCAACGAGCAGCAGGTTCTGAGCCTCAGCTGGGACCCGCACGGATCGCTGTTGATCGGCACCGGCATAAACGGCGTTGTCTATCGCGCAGCGAGCAACGGCAGCGTCACACCGATCTTTGACGCGGCCGAGGACTCGATCACTTCGGTGGTCGCTGATGGCGACGGCAACGCCTACGCGGGCACTTCGCCGAAGGGCGTGATCTACAAGATCTTCCCTGACGGCCGCTCCAAGCAGGTGTATACGAAAGCCAACCGCGTGCTGTCGATGGTTTCTGACTCGCACAATAACGTGTATGCCGTTTCCGACAATACTCTCGTCAAGATAGCGCCGGACGAGACGGTGACGCAGCTCGATTCCTCACAGGACAAGGTGCAGTTCCTGGCGCTGGCCCTCAACGAGGACGCGAGCGAGCTCTACGCGAGCACTGGCAATGTCGGATCGGTCTATGTCAGCAAGTGCTGCGACGTGAGCGGCACCTACGAGTCGCCCGTGCACGACGCCAAGATGGCCTCCAAGTGGGGCAGGATCAAGTGGGTCGCGGACGCGCCCGAGGGCACGACGGTCGAACTCCGCACACGCACGGGAAACGTCGAGAACCCCGACGCCACCTGGACCAAGTGGTCCGAGCCATACACCAAGAGCGCGGGCGAGGCGATTGCGAGCGCTCCGGGCAGATACATCCAGTATCAGGTGACGATGCGCACCGGCAAGGCCAATGTGTCGCCGAGGGTTGCGGCCGTCACGGTCAGCTACCTCACGCCGAACCAGGCGCCGACCGTCAAGCTCACCGCTCCGGTGGGAGGCGAGGTATGGTCCGGCAAGCAGACGATCAAGTGGACCGGCACCGACCCGGACAAGGACAAGCTGTCCTATGACGTGTTCTACTCCAAGGACAGCGGCAAGAACTGGATCGCGCTGGTCGGAGGCATGACAGGCGGCCCCGCGGCCGACAAGAAGCCCGCAAGCGAGATCACGGCCAAGATCGACTCCGAGCTTGCCAAGTCCAAGGACATCCCCGAGGACATGAAGGCCAAGGTGGCCTCCGGCAAGGACGGCGCGAAGGACGGGGGCAAGGATGCCAAGCCTGACGTGGCGCCGAAACCCGGCAACTCCTCGACGAACACGTCCTACACTTGGGACACGTCGAAGGCCGAGGATGGAACCTATGTGGTCAAGGTTGTGGCCAGCGACAAGGCGTCCAACGCGAGCGATCCGCTCACGGACGAAGTCATCTCGGAGCCGTTTGTGGTCTGCAACAAGGCCCCCGAAGTCAAGCTCGGGCGCCAGACGGTGTCTATGAAGGGCGCGGCTTCCGCGACCATAACCGGCACGGCCTCCAGCAAGCTAGTGGAGATCGCGGGCGTGCAGTATCGAGTGGACGGAGGCGACTGGTCCGCGGCGTCGGCCGACAACGGCATCTTCGACTCACCATCCGAGGACTTCACGATCACCACCCCGAGCCTCTCGACCGGCTCGCACAAGGTGGAAGTCCAAGCCGTCGATACGGCGGGCAACGCGTCGAGCAAGACGGTGGAAGTGAAGGTGTCGTAGCCGTCAGCTATCAGCCAGAACAATGATCGGCCGGGGCATTCGTGCCCCGGCCTTTGCTTTGCGGGGCTGGACTGGGAGTCCTTGCCGGTCGAAGAAGCGCGTGGAACATAGGCAAGCAACGCTGTGTCCTCATTTCAATCGTTGGCCTCGCAGGCCAGGACACATTGTGACACAGCCGCCGGCCCGAGCGAGCTGACGGCTGATAGCTGATAGCTGACGGCTCCCTAGAACAACCCGTAGATCTCGCCGTCCTCGTTCATGCCGATCTTGGTGGCCGCCGGAACCTTTGGCAGGCCGGGCATGGTCATGATGTCGCCGGCGTAGATGACCACAAATCCCGCGCCGGCGCTGACCTTCGCGCCGCGGATGTTGATCTTGAAGTCACGCGGCCGACCGGGCCGTTTGGCGTCGTCGGAGAGCGAGTTCTGGGTCTTGGCGATGCACACCGGCAGGTTGCCAAACCCCAACTTCTCAATGTCCGCGATCTGCTTGGATGCCGCGGGGGCGAAGTCCGCGCCGTCGGCGCCGTAGAACTTCTGCGCGACCGTCTCGACCTTATCCTTGATCGGAATATCGAGAGCGTAGGCGGGAGCGAACGTGGACTCGCCCTCGCACGCCCTGAGCACGAGTTCGGCGAGCGCCGTGCCGCCGTCGCCGCCTGCCGCCCACACATCGGAAAGTGCCCACTTCACGCCCATCTTCTGGCAGCACTCCGACAGCGCGGCGATCTCCTCGTCGCTGTCGGCGGGAAACTTGTTGATCGCGACGATCGGCTCCAGGCCGACGTTGCGCACGTTCTCGCAGTGCTTCTCGAGGTTCGCGATTCCGTCCACGACGGCCTGCGGGTTGCTGGTCGTCAACTCCGCAAGCGGCACCCGGCCGTGCATCTTGAGCGCGCGGATCGTGGCGACCACGACCGCCGTCACCGGTTTGAGGCCGGCCACGCGGCACTTGATATCGAAGAACTTCTCGGCTCCGAGGTCGCTGCCGAACCCGGCCTCGGTAACGATGTAGTCGGCAACTTTGAGCGCGGCCTTTGTGGCAATGATCGAGTTGCAGCCGTGCGCGATGTTGCCGAACGGGCCGCCGTGCACGAACGCCGGGGTGCCTTCGAGCGTCTGGACGATGTTGGGGACGATCGCGTCCTTAAGCACCACCGCCATCGCTCCGCTGGCCTGCAGGTCCTTGGCCGTCACCGGCTCTCCGGACTTGTTGAGACCGACCACGATACGCGCGAGCCGATCCTCAAGGTCCTTGCGGTCGCTGGCAAGACAAAGCAGCGCCATGATCTCGGACGCGGTGGTAATGTCAAAGCCGGACTGCCGCGGTACGCCGTTGGTCTTGCCGCCGAGGCCGATCACGATGTCGCGCAGCGCGCGCTCGTTCATATCCATCACGCGCTTCCAGGTGATCGAGTGCAGATCGATATCGAGCGGATTGCCCTGGTGCAGCGAGTTGTCCAGCATCGCGGCGAGCAGGTTGTGCGCCGTCGTGATCGCGTGGAAGTCGCCGGTGAAGTGCAGGTTGATATCCGCCATCGGGATTACCTGCGCGTAGCCGCCGCCCGCCGCTCCGCCCTTGACGCCGAAGCACGGCCCGAGGGAGGGCTCCCGAATTGCAATGCAGGTCTTCTTGCCCATCTTGCGCAGCGCATCGCCGAGGCCGACCGTGGTCGTGGTCTTGCCCTCGCCGGCGGGGGTCGGCGTGATGGCGGTCACAAGGATGAGCTTTCCATCGGGGTTGCTCTGCCGGGCCTTGATCGCTTCGAGGGTGACTTTGGCCTTGTCGGTGCCATACAGCCGAAGATCGTCCTCGGTCAGTCCGATCTCCGCGGCAACGTCACGAATATGTCTGGGTTTGGCTTGCTGGGCGATTTCTACATCGGTAAGCATGAGTTCTCCTCGGGCGATCACAGAAGGGAGTCTCGATCGCGAAAGGGAGAAAGGAGCTTCCTTGTTTTCTTGCTTTCGCGATTGTCCCTTCCGAAAAGGGTTGCGTTTGGCGAGTCTATCTCTGCGGCGGCGGGTCTTTCTTGGTCAGCTCGACGTCCTTGAGCTTCTTGCCGAAATCGAGCGGCAGGATCCGGCCCGCAAACATATTCATCCACGCGCTGGTGTGCTCGAGGCGCCTGTCAACGGGTATGTGATACTTGGCCAGCTTGTTCTGCCTGCCAAGTTTCTTCGCGCGCTCGTTAATAAGCCACCAGATGCACGCGCGCTCGGGGTAGACCTCGCAGTGGCCGTCGGGTCGAGTGCCGCCGCAGGGGCCGTTGCGGATCTGCTTCGGGCATCGCATGCAGCATGTGTAGGCATTGTAGCTCAGCACGCACTGGCCGCAGTCCTGGCACTTAAACACGGGCTTTTTGACCGCGTTCTCACCGAGCAGAGCGCACCTATATAGCACGGGATGCCTCTCGCAGAAACTCGCGACTTTCTCGGAAAACTTGCTCATGGTGTTGGCGCTCCCGCTGCTCCTTCGACAGGCTCAGGATGCTCAGCTGCCGGAGACTCGAGTCCCGGCCTGGGCAACAGGCCGGATTCCCCGACGATGCGTGGCGTGATCGATTCCCACATCACCGGCATTATGTGCACGCCGTGGACCCCGGCGATCTCCCTGATCTGCTTGATGATCTCCACGGCCATCGCGACGCCGGTCTCCGCGCCGGCTTCCTTGTCGTCCTTGACCGCATCCATGCGCTTGATGTACTCGTCCGCTATCAGCGAACCCGGCACGTTGTCACGCATGTGGATAAGCGCCCGCACCGACCGCACCGGCATCACGCCAGCGAGGATATGTGTCTGCTGGTCGTAGCCCTCGTCACGCACGGCCGCCATCCACTTCTCGAAACGTGGGATGTCGAACACTGGCTGGGTCTGAATGAACTGCGCGCCCGCGGCGATTTTCTTGCCGAGCCGGATAATACGCAGGTCAAACGGCTCACCGAACGGGTTCGCCGCGCCTCCCACGAACATCGCAGGCGGCGTCTTCATCTCATCCCCGGACAGGAACCGGCCGGCGTTCATATCGGCGACGGTGTGGATAAGCTGCACGGAATCGAGGTCGAAGACGCCCTTGGCGTCCGGATGGTTGCCGAAGGACATATAGTCGCCGGTCAGGCAGAGGATGTTCTTCACCCCCGCTGCGTAGGCGCCGAGTATGTCGGACTGCTGCGCGAGGCGGTTGCGGTCGCGGCAGGTCATCTGCATAATCGGCTCGACGCCGCCCTCCAGCGCAAACACGCTGGACATCACCGAACTCATTCGCACAATCGCGGTCTGGTTATCGGTGAGGTTGACGGCGTCGACCACGTCCCTGAAATAACCACACTTCTTGAGGATCGAGGCCTTGTCCGCGCCCTGAGGGGGACTCATCTCCCCGCAGACCGCGAAATGCCCCTGATCCAATAGCAGCTGGAGATTACTAGCAGACATACCGGAACCTCTGTTATAGGTCCCACAGGACCTATCGTTCCTAGATCCCTTCAAATGCGCCTTCGCGCGACTTGGTGATGTAGTTCATGCAGAACTCATCGCGGCCAAGCAGCGCTTCGGTTGCGCAGATCAGGGCCATAAGATACGGGTCGTTGGGATCTATGATCCCCGCGTCAAGCCCCTTGCCCAACGCGAGCACCGTCATGGCCTGGTTGAGTAACTTGCGAGCGGGCATCCCATGGGATATGTTAGATATGCCGGCGATAGTGTGCACGCCCGGGAACTCGGCCATGATCTTCTCGATGATATCGAGCATCGCGACTCCCACATCGCTGCCGGTCCCGATCGGGAACGTCAAGGGATCGACGTAGATATCGTCGAGCGGAACGCCCGCCGCGGCGAGGTCGCTGACAAGCTTGCGAGCAACGGCGAGTCGTTTCTCGGCGTCCTGTTGAATGCCGGTATCGTCCATCGCCAGCGCTATGACCTTCGCCTTGTACTTCGTCACGAACGGCAGCACGTTGGCCCACCGCACGGTCTCCGCGGTGATGGAGTTGATCATCGGCTGGCCCTTCTCGGGATTATACGCGGCCAGTCCGCGCTCCAGCGCCTCGGGGTTCGGTGTGTCAAAGGAAACGGGCGCATCGACCGCCTCCATCACGACCGAGGTCAGCCACTCCAGCGCCTCCGGCTCACCGGTGGTGAGCGTTCCGGCGTTTATGTCAATGTAAGTCGCGCCGGCCTCGAACTGCTTGCGGGCAAGATCGGTGATGAAAGCGGCGTCGCGTGACGTAACAGCGTTCTGGATTACGGGCTCGCCCTTGATCTTGCGGGAAGTGTTGATTCTTTCGCCTACGATTAGCACAGTCAGTTACCTCCTCAGAAAATGCAGAGCATTCTCGTAGCTTCGTGGCGGCCATGCCACGACCCCTCAGAGAAAAGTGAGATGGCCGTCAGATCGGCCATCCCCAATACAGAAAAGAGAGGTTGGTAAGCGTCCCACGCCGCTGTGCGGCGCGACTGACCAACCTTATTCTAGCTCAGACTCGTCAACCGGTCTTGGACTCTGGTGCGCTAGTTTTGGCAATATCGTGCGAAGCACCGATGACGGACTACTGGCAATGAAATGCGAATTGGAGAGGTTCGTAATTGTCAGCGCCGCGCCTTGCGGTATTCCCCAGGCGTCTTACCCGCGAACTTGCGGAATACCTTCGTGAAGTAGCTTGGATCGGAGAAGCCGCAGTCCAGGCAGATCTGGATGAGGCTCTTGTCGGTGCGGGAAAGGAGTTCGCGCGCCCTATCGACGCGCATACGGGCCAGCAGATCGGTGAAGGACTGCCCGAAGGTCTGCTTGACCACGCGGCTGAAATGCGATGGCGACAGGCACGCCACCGCCGCAACATCATCACGAGACATTTCGTCGCCGAGATTCTCCTCCATATAACGCAATGCAGCGCCAAGCAGCACGGTGGAGGGATACTCGCGGTTGGACTTGATGGCGTCCATTATTCGCTCGAGCATGGCAACCAGCCAGGCGCACAGCTCCTCTTCGCCCTCGATGCGCGCGAGTTCGGCAAAGGAGGAGTAGTTCGCGCCCAGCAGCGAGCTGGGGTCGCCTCCCGCCTCAACCGCGCTGCGCGACATCGTCACGATCAACTCCAGGATAAAGCTCTTGAGCAGGGACGGCCTTTCGCGGCCGAAGAAGTAGATACCAACAAGGACTCGGTTGAGGATCTCGCGCGCCGCGGGCTTGTCGCCACGCTTGATCGCCGAAAGCAGAGCCGGTTCCTCGAGCAGATAGAGATCACGGATGGACTGGTAGTCCTGTCCCTTGGCCTCGTGGATCGCCTCGGCTCGCTCAGACTCGCGCCTTGCGGCATCTCGGCGAAGCTCCATGAGAGCGGCATTGGTGAGGTTGGCGTCTTCGGCCATGTTGAGGAGATCGGCCACGGCCAGCCGAAGCTCCTGTGGCGAAAGGGGATCGTTGTCGCTGCCCACGACCGCCTTCTCGGCGACTATCGCGCCCGTGACCACTGAGTTCTCCATAAGCGGCACCGCCCAGATCACGTAGCCCGACGGGCAGAGCATCATGGACGCTTCGCCCCATCGCAGCGCCTCGATCAGCGCGCGGCGCCTGGCATCGGCGCAGTTGGAGTCGTTGCGGCAGCCCGAGTACGGAGCTTCATCGGCGACAATCTCTCCTCTGGTATCTGCAAGCACGAGCAGCAGCCCCCAGGCGCGCGCATACTCCTTCGCCAGCACCTCGAACGCCGCCCGGGTCTCCTCCGGCGGCCGGAGCGCGAATCGTATCTGGTCCTGTTCGGCTATGGGATCACCTGCCACAACCTTATGTTATAGCAACGCAGGGCGATGCGCAAGGTATCGGTGGCGCTCTCACACGAGTGGGGCTCTTCCTATTTCTGGCTTTGTTCATTCCGCCGACAATTCGCAAAGGAATCCTACGCGCGCGCGTGTAATATGTAAGTTTGCCCGGAGGACATGAATGCCCACACTGACTGCTGAGATCAACGAAGAGCAACATCTCGCGCAGACCCTCGCCGCCATTGAGCGCCGCATCGAGCAACTTACCAAGGAGCGCGGCAAGAGTAGAGAAGAACTGATCACCTACCGCAAGTATATGTGGGAGGATGCCGCGTTCTTCGACCGCGCGGAGCGGGTGCAGTCCGAGAACGCCGCTCTCACCCAGGAGCAGGCGCTTATGGACGTGGGAGTGCGGCTCAGGCACATGAAGATGCTTGCGGGCTCCCCCTACTTCGGCCGCATCGACTTTGTCGAACGGGGCGTAGCCACGGTCCGCGACAGCGTCCCGAGTGAGCGAGGGATCGCGGGAGTCGAACGGGGTACGGGCTCGGCGCTTCCGGTCTACATCGGGCTGCACGGGCTGGTCGGAGCGAATCAGGAGTTCCTAATCCACGACTGGCGCGCGCCGGTGTCGGGGATGTTCTACGACTGCGAGGTCGGACCGGCTTCTTACGTCTGCCCGGAGGGTACGATCTCCGGCGATCTCACCCTGAAGCGCCAATACAAGATCGAGAACGGCGCGATGGTCTACATGCTGGACTCCAGCCTCACGATCAACGACGAGATCCTCCGCGACGCGCTCGCCCGCAACACCACCGAGAAGATGCGGCAGATCGTCAACTCGATCCAGAAGGAGCAGAATGCGGTGATCCGCGACGAGGGCCGCAAGGTGCTGGTTGTGCAGGGGCCGGCGGGGTCGGGCAAGACGTCGATCGCGATGCACCGCGCCGCCTACCTGCTCTACAGGCACCGCGGGCACATATCGGCGAACAACCTGCTCGTGTTCTCGCCAAGCGAGGTCTTCGCGGACTACATCTCCAACGTGCTGCCCGAACTCGGCGAGGAGAACATCCGCGAGGCTACGTTCGAGGACTACGCCCGCTCGATGCTGGGCAAGAAGGTCACCTTCGAGCCCAAGGCAGCGCAGATGGAGTATCTGTTGTCGCGGGCCGGTGATGCAGAATACGTCGTGAGGGCGTCGAGCATCGAGTTCAAGTCCTCGCGGGCGTTTCTGGACATCATCCGCAACTACGAGCGACACCTGCGTCACTCGCTGCGGTTCGAGGACATCACCCTCAACAACGTGCGCCTGCTGCCCGCGACCACGGTCAAGGAGCTGTACTGGGAGCACTGCGCGGACCTGCCGATAGCAGCGGGGATCACCCGGCTCAAGGACCGGGTGCTGTCGCGGTGCACCTACTCGTCCGATTTCGTCGAGCGCAAGATCGAGGCGCTGGTGGACAAGGTCCTGCCGGACCGCGACCCGATACGGCTCTACAAGAAGCTGTTCTCCGACTTCCACCTCGTCAAGCGGCTCGCCGAGGACGGCGACGAACTGCCCGGCAACCTCCACGTCATCTGCAAGCACACCGGCCGCAGCGTCACGGCCAAGCGCGTGCCCTACGAGGACGTCGCGCCGATCATCCTTCTTCGGCGACTGATCGAGGGCGAGCCCCGCTACGCCAACATCCGGCACCTGATCATCGACGAAGCCCAAGACTACACGCCGGTGCACTACGAGATCATCCGACGGCTGTTCGGCGAGTCGTCGATGACGATCCTCGGCGACCTCAGCCAGCGGATCAACCCCTACTCCGGCCTGGACAGCTACGATGTGCTCGGCGACATCCTCGGCAAGGACGCGCGCGCCGTGGCCGAGCTGACGAAGAGCTATCGGTCGAGTTGGGAGATATGTGAGTTCGCGCGCGGAATCCTGCCAACGGCGACCGTGGCGGACAACGTCCGCCGATCCGGCCGCATGCCGCAGGTCATCCAGGCCGAGCACGACCAGGTGCCGACTCTCATTTCCGATGAGATCACGCGGCTGCAGTCCGAGGGCATGGTCTCGATCGCCGTCGTCTGCAAGACCGCACACGAGGCCTCGGGCGTCTACAGCAAGCTGCTGCCGAACCACGACATCAGGCTCGTCGAGGCCGACAGCATTACATTCCACCACGGACTTACCGTGCTGCCAATCTATCTGGCGAAGGGGCTGGAGTTCGACGCGGTGATCATCCACGACGCGAGCGCGTCCACCTACTCCGCCGAAACCGACCGCAAGCTCCTCTACACCGCCTGCACCCGCGCGCTGCATTCGCTGACGCTGTATTGCGCGGGCGAGCTGAGCCCGCTCGTTGCAGGCACCGTGGACAAGGAGACAGCATACCGGCGATTGGAGCGTGGAGAAGGTGCGAGCGGCTGCACCGGCTAAGCAGGAGATGGGGTAGTCAACACAATCCGGGCAAATAGGAGGAACTATGTCTGCACGATTTGTTGTACTGCTCGTCATCTGCGCGCTCGCGCCTCCGACGCTGATTGCCGCTCCGGCGCCAGGCGATCTTAACCTCATCCCGTTCCCCAAGCTGGCCTCGCTGGAATCCGGCACGTTCGCCGTCAAGCCGGTTATGTCGCTGGTGGTGACGGACACCGCCGTCGCGCGGCAGGCCGCAGCCGATCTTCGGAACGAGCTGAAGCGCGCTGCGAACGCAACTTGCAAGGTCAGCCTTGTTGGGACCAAGCCTGGACTGCCGCCCTACTGGCTGCTGCTCAGCGCGGGCAAGACTCGCGCCGCGGACATCGCCAAGGATCTGTCGGGCACAACGGACAAACCCGAAGGCTACCGGCTCGTCGTGCGGCCAGGCTACGCGGCGGTGGGCGCGAAGGATCGGGCCGGCCTCGTCTGGGGTATTCAGACGCTGCTGCAGTTGGTGCGAGCGAATATGCGGGGCGCGGCTGTCCCCTGCGTGACCATCGACGATTGGCCGACGCTCGCCCACCGCGGATTCATGGACGACATCACCCGCGGGCCGAGCGCGAAGCTCGAAACGCTCGAACTCGAAACGCGCATGGCCGCGCTGACGAAGATGAATATGCTGAACTATTATATCGAGCACCAGTTCGAATTCAGCAAGTACCCCGACATCGGGCCCAAAGACGGCAGCCTGACCCCTGCCGAACTCACTAAGCTGGTCGATTACGCCGCGGCGAGAGACGTTGACGTGATCGGAAACCAGCAATCGTTCGGCCACTGGGCCACAATCCTGCGAAACGAGAAATACCGGCACCTAGGCGAGACGTGGTGGGTCCTGAACCCGTCGCTCGAAGAGACCTACCAGATGCTGGATGCCATGTATTCCGAGCAGGTCCCGCTCACCAAATCGCAGTACTTCAACGTGGACTGCGACGAGACCGGCGGCCTGGGCACTCGCGCCAACAGGGAGCTTGCAAGACAGATCGGGGTTGGCGGAATCTACGCCAAGCACATAACCCGCCTTCACGACCTGCTGCGGGACAAGTACCACAAGCGAATGCTGATGTGGGGCGATATCATCCTCCGGCACCCGGAGAACCTCGGCGATATCCCCAAGGACACCATCATGCTCACCTGGGACTACGGTGACCGTGTGTCCTACAACGACAAGGTGGCGCCGTTCGAGAAGGCCGGCTTCGAGTTCTGGGTGTGCCCGACGACGACCTGCTGGAGCGTACTGCCGGACTTCGGGTTCGCAATGGACAACATTCAGGGCTTCGTGCGAGATGGGGCCAATCACGGCACGACCGGCATCCTCAACACGACCTGGGACGACGACGCGGAGAGCTTCTTCGGTTATTACTGGCACGGCATCGCATGGGGCGCAGAGTGCGGGTGGAACGGCTCCGCGACGTCCACGGATGATTTCAACCGCCGCGTCGGGCCGGTGCTGTTCGGCGACAGGGACAACCACTTCGGTAAGGCGATAGCCCTGCTCATCCAGACCCACAAGAAGCATATTGACATCAGCACGCATCGCTTCTGGCGCACGGCGGGCATGCCGTCGGACAAGGAGCAGGCGAATCAGCAGGCCCAGGACTTGCTGGCGATCGTCGATCCGGCGCTGAGCGAACTGCGTCTCGCGCGGCAGGATGCAAAGGTCAACGCGGACCAGCTCGACTACGTCATCTTCGGCGCCGAGAGGATGAAATGCATGGCAACGCGAATGCTGGCGCTCCTGGACGCATCCGACGCCTACGCCAAGGCGGGTTCAGCCGACTCGGACGGCGCTGCTTTCTGGCTGCAGAAGGCGGCCAAGGACATTGAAACCGTCCGCGACGAGCACGCTCGGCTGAAAAATCGGTTCGAGGCGCTGTGGCAGCGCGAGGAGAAGCCGTATTCGATGGATTGGACGGTCAAGAAATACGACGACCTCATCGCGAGCTACGACAAGATCCTTTCGGGGCTCGAATCGGCAAAGACCACGGCCAAGGACGGCAAACCGCTGCCGGCGGCGAAGGACTTGGGGCTGTAGAGTCTCCTGGCGATCGCAGATCGCGGCGTTCTGTTCGGGGCTGGATGCAGATCCGGCCCGAGCAGGCTACTCCCTATTTCCTATTCCCTGCGCCTGATCGGTCATCCACCGCCACACCTGCTCGCGGCCGAGGCCGGTCTGGGCGGAGAATGTCATCGTGTCGCGGCTGTCGATGTTGAGCTTCTCGGCAGCCTGAAGCATCAGTTCGGGGACCTTGGTCTTCGCAACCTTGTCCGCCTTGGTGCCCACTATGAGGTAGTTATGTTCGTGCGCCTTCAGCCACTCGGCCATGGAGTGATCGAGCGGCTGGGGCGGGTGGCGAAGGTCGATGAGTTGGACGATTCCGCGCAGCGACGGCCGCGTGAGCGCGTATTGCTCTATGAGGTCTCCCCACTCCGCGCGCTTCCGCTGATTGACCGCCGCGTAGCCGTAGCCGGGCATATCCACGATGAAAAACGGCGCGCCGCCGTCCGGCGCAATGCGGTAGTAGTTCAGGGTCTGAGTGCGGCCGGGTGTGTTGGACGTGCGCGCGAGCCCCGGTTTGCCGACCAGGGTGTTGATCATCGAGGACTTACCCACGTTTGATCGCCCTGCCAACGCGATCTCGGGCAGGTGTTCTTTCGGCAGTTGATCCATGCGGGCGACGCTTATTATGAACTCGGCTTTGACGCGCATTCGCTGTGCTCTCTTTCGTCCGGCGACATGCCGGCCATGTCTATTATACTATTTCGGGTGCGCAGCGACCATTTCCATACCACCAGTCGGTGGGGGTAGCGGGCTGGTCAGGGGGTTTTGGCACCCGCCGAGGTCGGGTATAACGGCAGAGCTTGACAGAAAAACAGGAGGAAGACTCGATGCTTAAGGAAGGAGACAAGGCGCCGGGGTTCAGCTTGCAGGCGAGCACCGGCAGCACAGTATCTCTCGATGATTACCTTGGCAAGAGGAATGTGGTGCTCTACTTCTATCCCAAGGACAATACTCCCGGCTGCACCGCAGAGGCGTGTTCGTTTCGCGACTACAGCGCGGAGTTCGAGGAGGCCGGGGCGGTGATCCTCGGTGTGAGCGCGGACAGCGTCAAGAGTCATGAGGGCTTCGCCGCGAAGCATCATCTCTCATTTCCCTTGCTTGCGGACCCGGACAAGAGCGTGATCTCGGCCTACGGTGTCTGGAAAGAGAAGAGCATGTACGGAAAGACGTTCCTCGGCATCGAGCGTACGACGTTCGCCATCGACAAGCAAGGCATCATCCGCAAGGTATGGCCCAAGGTCAAAGTCGAAGGCCACATAAACGAGGTGCTGGAGTTTGTGAAGGGGTTGGGATAGGCGGCCTACTTCCCCTTGTTGCCGAGCTTCTTTAGGGCCTCGGTCGCGAACGTGCCGACCAGCCCCGTGGGATCGATCTCCACGCACTTCTCATAGTCCGCCCGCGCTTCCTTGTACTTCCTGGTGCCCTGGTAATAGAGCGCTCGCGCCCAGTAGGCCGGAGCGTAGCACGGGTCGACGGCAATGGCCTGGGCGAGATCGGCGAGAGCCAGGTCGGCTTTGCCAAGGTCAATATAGGCTAGCGCGCGGAAATGGTAGATCTCCGCGTTCTTGGGGTCCTGGGCCAGGACTTGCGCGGCGGCGGCGACCGTGCTTTCGAGGTCGGCCTTCGCCTGCGTCTTGCCGCCCTTGGCCCTGAAGATACTGGCCCGGATGTCGTATGCTACAGCCTGGGCCGGGTCCAGTGCCAGGGCCTGATTGGCGTCCGCCACGGCCTGTTCGAACTTGCCGGCCAGGCAAAGTATGCGTGCGCGCTCTGCGTAGGCGCGGGCGAACTTGGGCTCGATGGCGATCGCCTGGGACAGGTCCTCCACCCCGCCATCCCACTGATCCTGCTTGAAGTTGAAGCGGGCGAAGCCGCGATCGAAGTAGAGCCCGGCGTTCTTGGGATCCATCGACAGAGCCTGGGTGTAGTCGGCGATGCCCGGCTCCCATTCGTTCTTGCGGCAGTGGGCCATGCCGCGGCAGCGAAACGCCTGGGCGAACTTGGGGTCGAGCGTGATCGCCTGAGTATAATCGGCGATGGCGGGATCGAACTCGGACTTCCTGCGGTGCGCGTCGCCGCGGTCCAGGTAGGTCACCGCGTCCTTCGGGTCCAGTTCGATCGATCGGTTGTAGTCGGCGATGGCACGGTCGAAGTCCGACTTGTTGAAATAGGCGTTCGCGCGCTGGTGGAAGGCCGCCGCCGACTGCGGATCGAGAGCGACCGCGCGGTCGCAGTCCGAAATGGCAAGATCGTAGTCGTGTTTCCGATTGTATGCCGCGCCGCGTTTGAGGTAGCCGTCCGCGGATTCGGGATCGAGCTCGATGGCGCGATTGAGGTCCGCGAAGGCGTGCTCGAAGTCCTGCTTATCGACATAGGCGCCACCGCGGAGTGTGTAAGCTTCCGTGAACTGCGGGTTGATCACCATCGCCTGCGAGAAGTCCGCGATGGCCCTGTCCAGGTCGCGCTTGCCTCGGTAGACATTGCCCCGGCGCAGGAGGGCCTGCGCGTATTGCAGGTTGAGCGTTATGGCCGAACTGAAGTCTGAGAGCGACTGGTCGAGGCTGCCCTTCTCCGCGTAGGCGGTCCCACGGTTGAAGTATGACTCCGCGCTCTGAGAATCTACGGCGAGGGCCTGCGTGTAGTTGGCGATGGCGAGATCGAGGTCGCCCTTGAGCCGATAGGCCATGCCGCGGCTGTTTAGCGCTTCGACGTCCTGCGGGGCGGATTCCAGCACCTTGCTCGCGGAGGCGATGGCGAGGTCGAAATCGTGCTTGGCGTCGTCGGGCTTGCCGGTGCTCTGGCAGACTGCCCCGCGCACGACGTAGGCCCTGGCCTGGGCGGGATCGAGGGTGACGGCCTGGGTGCAGTCGGAGATGGCGGAGTCGAACTTGCCGAGCCTCTGGTAGGACCAGCCGCGAATGGTGTAGGCCTGCGCCAGCTTCGCGTCGGCTGCGATGGCCTGGGTGCACGCGTCAACCGCCTGCTGGTAGCTGCCCTTTTCGAAAAGCGCGATCGCGCGCTTGACCTGCTCCTGCGGAGTGCCGGACGCCGCCGGCTGTTCGGCCCACGCCCCCAGCATGCCCAGAATCAGCGCCGCCCCGGCCAGGGCCGCTATCAGGCCTGCCCTATTCGTGATGGGGTGTAGTCTCCGCTTTCGTGCCATAATTCTCCTCCGTGAGCCAGATGATTATATGTTCGGCATCTCGTCGCGGATTCCTGATAGACGGGGCGGCGTCAGGAGAGTTACTGCTTCAGGACCTCCTGCGGGGTGACTGCGGTAACGCCGCCGTAGCGGGCGAAGTCGGTGGGGTTGAGTGTGAGAAGATGGGTGACGCCGTGCGCAAGCATCAGCGCGGCGATACGGGCATCGTGGGCCTGCTTGCCGCAGACCGAGTAGCGGTTGGCAAGCTCACGCCACTTGGCCGCTATATCGGGCGGCTCCGTCAGGACGCTGAAGATGGCGTCCACATCAGCGAGGCGGTCCTCGACGTCGGACGGCTCCAGCTCTAGTCCGTTGACATCACGCGGGCGTGTCGAAACCGCCCAGTACTCGACGAGCACCTGAGCGCAGACGCATACTTCATCGCCCTGAGCGGTAAGAGCATCGACCGCCGCCACGCATTGGGCGTAGTTCGGGTCGTCTGCAAGGCTCCACCTCAGCAGCACGTTCGTGTCGACGAGGAATCTCATAGTCCGCGGGGCGGCCAGTATATGCTCTCTCGCGAGAAAGCGAAGTCTGGCATATTCAAGCCGTGTATGGCCTTTGCGGCCAGCCGTTTGATCGCTGCCCGGCGTTTTTCGATCTCTGCCGGTGACAGCCTCGCCTCGGACACGCGCAACTCAGCCTCCAGCGGCTGGTCCACAGGCAAATCCACCGGCTCGTCCGGCACGATGACTTTGCCGTCGAAATGTGCTCTTATCACGGTAGCCATAGCCTGTTGCCTCCACTGCTATTATACCACGCCTGGTCGACGGCTGTCCGGCGGTAAACGGCAGGCAGGTATCGCGATTTCGGTTTCGCAAGCTCCAATCAAGTTACGATACACTGAACCGGCTACGCACCCGCCAGGCGTATCATATCGGGTCTGTCGGTGCTAGCGGACCACATCCCGTGGGAGCCACTCGACCTGCCCGACATAGGCGGCAAACCTGGTGACGCGGCCCGTGTTGATGTCGAGCACGCCGGCCTTATTATTGTACGCGCCATCGCGACTCGCTCCGCCGAACATGATGGCGTTGCGCGAGGGTGAGAAGCGTACCGTGGACGACGCCAGGCCCCTGACCGGCCACGCGCGCAGCCGTCTAGCGCGCGAGTCCATCTTGACGATCATCTGGGAACCGCACAGCAGCCACCGGCCATTGGGCAGCCCAAACGCCCCCAGCACTCTGCCGACTTGAGTTGCGTGCAGCGACGCGAGAAGCCTGCCGTCCGACATCCGCAGGCAGTCGATCGTCTTCCGGTCAACTATGACCACGTTGCTTCTCGGGACCGAGAACACGCCGTCGATGCTGTGGCCGGCGTACTTCCACGGATATTGCTTGCCCGTGCGCACGTCAAATCTCCAGACGCCGCCTGGGCTGCTGCTGGCAAGCTCGCCGTCTATCGAGAAACCAGCGTACAGCCATTTCTCATCAGCCGACCAAGCAGCTGTCGGGAATCCGGTCATTCCCTCATCGGGGTTTGTTCGCCACAGCCGCTTCCCAAGCACTGCGTCGCTGACGGATAGCCAGGTGCCGCCCGTCACACTGAAGCTAGTCAGCACGTATCGGCCCGAGGGACTCAGTGGGAACGGGTCGTAGAAGAACTCATTGTCCGGCCTCGGCGGGACGACGAGCTTGGCCGCGCCGGTGCGTATGTTGAGTGCGTAGACACCCCGGTCCAGCCCGTCCTTGTCGATCTTGTCGAGCAGGAGAACGTCGTCGTTGAGCCATGCGGGGCACTCGGGCACGTGGTAGCCGACGCCGTTTGGCACCGCGCGTCTTTCGTGCGTGCGAGGGTCGATCTCGTAGAGCTTCGCTCTGTAGTAGCCTGCATCCGGTACCAGTGAGGAAACGATCTTCCCGCTTCGGAGCGAGACAGCGATCCCCTCCCAGTCGGCCTGCTCCGTACCACGGGCCAGCGTCAGCTTCGTCCTGCCATGCACGCCGATCAGGCAGATCTCCCCGTCACATAACCCCACATACGAGTACCTGACGGCGGGATGTGACGGAGATGGGACCAGAGCCGTGGCGACAATTGCGAGCAGAACAGCGGTGGCGATACGCATGTTAGCGACCCTCCGGCAGCACGTTCGGCAGCGTGCGCCGGATATCCTTCACGTGCGACGGGGCGCGGCATCCGCCGCGCCCCAACGAGATTCTTCGCTACGCTCAGAATGACATCAGCCGAGTATCGCCTTCAGGTCCTCCTCGGGAGTGGTGATGGGCATGATGTTGAAGTTGTCCACCAGCACCTGGAGCACGTCGGGGGTGATGAACGCCGGCAGGCTCGGGCCGATGCGGATGTTCTTGATGCCCAGGTAGAGCAGTGTCAGCAGAATCGCGACGGCCTTCTGCTCATACCAGCTCAGGATCAGCGACAGCGGGAGGTCGTTGACGCCGACCTCGAACGCCTTCGCGAGCGCGACTGCGATCTGGATCGCTGAGTAGGCATCGTTGCACTGGCCGATGTCGAGCAGCCTCGGGATGCCGCCGATCTCTCCGAAGTCCAGCTTGTTGAACCGGAACTTGCCGCACGCAAGGGTCAGGATCACGCAATCGTCAGGCACCTGCTGCGCGAAATCCGTGTAGTAGTTGCGGCCAGGCTTGGCGCCGTCGCAGCCGCCGATCAGGAAGAAGTGCTTGATCGCGCCGGACTTCACCGCATCGATCACCGCGCCTGCGACGCCCATCACCGTCTCGTGTCCGAACCCAACCAGGATCGTCTTGTCCGGCCCGTCCTCGGCGAATCCCGGTGCGGCCAGCGCGGCCTCTATCACCGGGCTGAAGTCGGCGCTGGATACGTGCTGCACGCCGGGCATCGCGACCAGTCCGGAGGTGAATATGCGGCCCTTGTAGGTCTCGCGCGGCTTCTGGATGCAGTTGGTGGTCATCAGGATCGCGCCGGGGAACTCGTCGAACTCCCGCACCTGGTTCTGCCACGCGCCGCCGTAGTTGCCCACGAGGTGCTTGTATTTCTTGAGCCCGGGATAGCCGTGCGCGGGCAGCATCTCGCCGTGCGTGTAGACGTTGACGCCCTTGCCCTCGGTCTGCTTGAGCAGCTCCTCGAGGTCCTTGAGGTCATGGCCCGAAACGACGATCGCCTTGCCCTTGACCGGCTCGATTCGGACCGGAGTCGGCACCGGGTGCCCATACGCGCCGGTGTTGGCCGCGTCGAGCAGTTCCATCACCTTCATGTTGACTTCGCCGGCCTTCAGCGACCATCCGACGAGTTCGTCAACGGTCGGATTCGGCTTGGTAAGGAAGTCGAGCCCCTCGTGGAAGAGCGCGTAGACTTCGTCGCTGTCCTTGCCCAGGATGTGAGCGTGGTCGGCATACGCAGCCGCGCCCTTGAGGCCATAGGTCACCAGCTCCTGAAGACCCGTGACGGTGTCGCCCAGCGCCGCCTTGCGGTTCAGAATGGTGACTTCAGCGCCCTGCGCGACCAAGTCGTCAAGCTCCTCCTCGGGAATCCACGCCGCCGGCCCGCCGAGTGTGTCGGGGGTCTTGCCGGCCTTGGCGCAGGCGTCCTCATAGAGCTTGCGGGCCTCGTCGCGAACGGCCGCCGCCTGCAGCAGCATACCCCGCAGCCGCTCGGGGTCGAAGTCTACGTTGGTGACCGTCGCGAACAGCGCCTCGATCACGAAGACATCGACGTTGCGGCTCGATGCGCCGAGTTGCCTGGCACGGTGCGCATACATGGAAATGCCCTTGGTCGCGTACAGCAGCAGATCCTGAAGCGTGGCCGTTGTCGCGTCCTTGCCGCAGACGCCGGCAACCGTGCAGCCCGTCCCCTTTGCCGTTTGCTCACACTGGTAGCAGAACATACTCATTGTTATGGTCTCCTCTCGAATACCCCGCCAGGGGCATATTGTGAATCATTGCACGATAGCAGTCTACCGTGTTGCAGACGCCGTTTCTTTGACCTGGGTCAGAAACGAAAAAAGAATCGCGAACACTGAGGCCGGGCGTAGCAACGTAGTGGCTGGTCTCTGTCCCAGCCGTGTCCGAGACGGAGGTCGGACACTACCAACCCTCTTGACGGCCTGCCACGCACGCTGTAGCCTATAGACCATACCCACAGTTGAGGTTGATTATGCGTGTGCCGTTGGACATCACCGGGAAGATGCTGCCCACCGACGAACGAATCCGAGCGGGATTCATCGGCTGCGGGAGCCACAGCTTCAGAAACATCTACCCGACGTTCCAGTTCGCGGGCGTGAATCTCGTCTCGACGTGCGATCTCGACGCCGACAAGGCCGCCGCCTATGCGGAGCAGTTCGCCGCCGAGCGCAGCTACTGCGACTACCGCGAGATGCTCGAAAAGGAGCAGCTCGATGCAGTGTTCGTGGTCACGAACTACGAGGCGGACGGCAGCCCGCGCTTCATGCGCATCGCGCAGGAGTGTATGAAAGCCGGCGTCCACGTCTGGACGGAGAAGCCGCCATCGGCGAGCGTCGCCGAGGTGCAGAAAACGATGCGCGTCAGCCGCGAGACGGGCAAGTTTGTGCTGGTCGGGTTCAAGAAGATGTTCTTTCCGGCTGTGGAGAAGGCGTTCGAGATCGCCCGCAAGCCCGAGTTTGGCGCCATCAATACGATCTACGCTCGCTACCCACAGCGCCTGCCCTCGGAGGAGGAGAAACGTGACCGCGCATGTGGCGCGATGATAGGTTTCCTGGATCACCTCGTCCATCCGATGAGCGTCCTGCACTACATCGCGGGCAAGGTGCGCATGCTGCAGTACCGGCGCAGCGCCGGCGGCGGTGGGTTCGTAACGCTCGAATTCGACTCAGGCGCGACCGGTATCATCCACTTCGCGCACGGCATCTCGGGCACGAGTCCGCTGGAGCGGCTGGAAGTGATCGGCACCGGCGCGAACGTGTTCGTGGACAACGGCGTCAAGCTGACGTATCATCGCCCCGGCGGCCGCGGTCCCGGCGGCTACGGCTCGACCCCAAACTTCATCGGCCCCGACGAGAGCGCGCCGATCGTCTGGGAGCCGGAATTCTCGCTCGGCCAGCTCTACAACAAGGGGCTGTTCCTGCTCGGCTACTATGGCGAGGTGAAGTACTTTGCCGACTGCGTCCGTACCAAGACTCCGCCCGCCAAAGCCGGCCTCGACGACGTGCTGGAGATCACGAAGGTGTACGAGGCGTTCCTGCAGCCGGAGGGAGAGCTTGTGGTGGTGAACGCTTGATATGCCCAAGTGACGAGCGGCGAACTAGTTTTCGCTCGTGAACTTGCTGTCTTTCCCGTGCCACGCCATAACTTTCCGGCCCGTCGCACAGATGCGCTCGGCAAGCTCGCTGATCTTCCAGTTCTCGTAGCCCTTGACGAAGCAGCGGAACTCGTCGTCGATCGGTGCGGCCCACTTCGCAGGGATCGACTTCGCGCCGTGGATGCAGCCCAGAAGCGCGCCGACGGAGGCCGTGTCGCAGTCCGTATCACTGCCACACGACGCCGCGATTGTGATCGTCTTCTCGAAGTCTCCGCCGCCGTAGAGCAGGGCGAGCGTCACGACGCCCGCATCGGCGTAGACTGGATTGCAGGCGTGCGGGTACTTTCCGATGAGCTCGCGGCGGGTGTCGCGGTAATCGGGGTATTTGGCGTGCATACCGACCACCCAGCGAACGGTCTCGGCGTATTGCGAGTCCTTTGGAACGTAATTCAGCCCGGTCTCGATCAGCTTCGGGGGATCTCTCTCAACGAAGCTCTGCGCAATCATGGCCGCGATGAACTGCTCGCCATACACGCCGTTCTTGCAGTGCGCCACCACGCCATCGCGGCGCGCGTATTCGGCAGCAAGATCAGGCCTGCCGGGACAGACCAGGCCCCATATTTCGCCCTTCATCTGGCCGCCGATAGCCTCGCCGATGTGATGCTCGCCCGACTCCGGCGGCGCGATGCCCTGCTTCATCCGCTGGAGCGCGAGGCCTTCGGCAAGCTGAGGCGATATCTCCGGCAACAGCGCGACCCAGTCCGCTCCCAGGTCCTTGCAGGAGATGTCAGGGCCCTTTGTCTCGAGCGTATGCAGACCGACAATCTGGTAGCTGGTATCGTCGTCCGGCCCGAAGCCGACTTGGTTCTCGGTCGTCACGTAGTCGAATGCGAACCCCACCCGCGCATCGCCGGATATCGCCCGTGCCTCGAACGTGAACATAAGGCCGTCGCCGGGTTTGAGACCAAGCTTCCTGGCTTCGCTGGAACCGAGCTTGAGCCAAGCGCGCTCGCCCTTGTAGTCGAAGTGGACGCACGATCCGTCGCCCCATCGAGCGCCGCTGCCGGCCTTCCAGGCAGAAGCATTGAACGTCACGTCGTTGCGCGGCCTGATCAGCTTGAGGTTGCGGACTTCCCAAGCGCCCGGGCTCTTGCCCGCCTCGAAGCTCATCCCGACTATGGGAACGGCCACGTTCGCGGAGTCGAATTCGGGAACGCGCACGGTTGCCGCCATCTCCCGCCACTCGCCGTCTCCGGGGATCGCCTGCACCTCGACCATCCCAGACCAGCCCTTCCAGCCTGGTGCAAAGTAACCGAGATAGCCGTCGATGTGTGGATATCGCGCGTCGATTTCCCGGTAGTTCCAGCCCTCTATCGGCATCCCAAGCGCGCCGCCCACGCACTTGCCGACCCACGCGCCGCGCACTTTGTCATAGTACGCGGAGTCAGATATCGCCCCCGCGCATGTCGAGCACGCGTGAAGTACGAGCGCAAGCGTGAGATACCGTGAGATCCGTGTCAACCTGGTCTCCTCGAAACGGACCGCGGAGACGCGAAGGACGATTGGCGTGATTCCTCCGCGCCTCCACGATTCCATATTGTCTAGCTCAGCACGGCGTCCGCCGGCGTGGTCTCGTAGCCGAACAGCTCAGCTACTGCTGCAAGCGTAACCTTGCCGTAGGCGATGTTGAGGCCCCTGCGCAGGGGCGCGCTGTCCTTGAGAGCCTGCTTCCAGCCCTTGTTGGCGAGCTGTAGCATGTATCTGCCGGTGGCGTTTGTGAGCGCGTAGGTCGAGGTTCCGGCGACCGCGCCCGGCATGTTCGCCACGCAGTAATGAACGATTCCCTCTTCCATGTAGACGGGGTTGGAGTGGGTGGTCGGACGCGTGGTCTCGAATGCTCCGCCCTGATCCACCGCGATATCGACGATGACCGCCCGCGGCTTCATCAGCTTCAGCATCTCTCGCGTCACCAGCACGGGAGTCCGCGCACCGTGGCGCAGCACCGCTCCCACCACCAGATCGGCGTCCTTGAGCACCGAGCGGATGTTGTAGCTGTTGGACATGAGAGTGGTGACGTTCGGTGGCATTACGTCGGCGAGGTAGCGCAGCTTTTCGAGGTTGATGTCGAGCACGACGGTGTTCGCGCCCAGGCCCGCCGCGACTCGAGCAGCGTTCGCGCCCGAAATGCCGCCGCCGAGGATCGCGACGTTACCCGGATCGACTCCCGGGACGCCTCCCAGCAGGATCCCCCTGCCCTCCATCGGCCTCTCGAGGTACTTCGCGCCCTCCTGGATGGCCATACGCCCGGCTACTTCGCTCATGGGAATGAGAAGCGGCAGGGCGCCGTCCGCTTCCTCGATGGTCTCGTACGCGATGCACACGGCCTTGCTGTCAACCATCGCGCGGGTCAGCTCCTCGCTGGCCGCAAAGTGGAAATACGTGAACACAACCTGCCCCTCGCGGATCATCTTGACCTCGCGAGCAAGCGGTTCCTTGACTTTCACGATCATATCAGCCGCGGCGAAGACATCCTTGGCCTCGGCCGCGATCTTCGCCCCGGCTTCGGAGTAGTCAACGTCCTCGATGCCGCTGCCCCGTCCCGCTTCGGTCTCGACTATCACCTCGTGTCCGGCCTTCACAAGCGACTCCACGATCGCCGGCACTATCGAGACGCGATACTCCCCCTCTTTGATCTCCTTTGGAACTCCGACTATCATTGTCAAATCCCCCTGATGATGGGCATCATCGCCCGGTTGGTCGCAGAGACATTATATCCGGTCGAACGAGCGGTGTGAAGAGCAGAGCAACCTGGATGGACAGGAAACATGGGATGGGTGGAGGAACACCCTGTTCGCCCTGCTGATCCATGTTCGGTTGAACGGCGAGGCCGATTCGGGTTATGATTGGTGTAGCCTGGACGAGCAGGCGGATGGAGTGTGCGGATGATCAGGGGGACTTTGACTGCTATGACACTTGCAGCGATGACGCTGGCGACGGTCGCGGGAGCTGTGAACTCGCCGCCGAAACTCGAACTTCTCGGGCAGCCGTGCCGCGCGAAGAACATTCTCTCCACGTGCATGGTCAAGGACCGGGCCACCGGCCGCGAGATGTTCGTGCTCGCGGACATGAACGAGAACTCGCACGCCGAGCTGCTGTTCATCGACTTTAAGAACAACACCGGCAAGGCCTATCGCGCGCCCGCGGGAGCAGGTTCGTGGGCGCTCAAAGAGGTACCGGGGGACAGGCTGATCGTGGGGACGTTCTACGACGGCGTGTTCATGGTCTTCGACCTCAACAAGATGCAGTTCGTCAAGGTCGCCGACTTCCCCGGCGAGACCTATATCTGGAACCTCGCGATGGGCAGCGACGGCCGGGTCTACGGCGGCACCTACGGCGGTGGCAAGCTCGGGGCGCTAGACTTGAGCAACTATACCGTCGAGGACCTCGGCGCGCCGGCCCCGCCGAACCTCTACTGCCGCCAAGTATCGGAACTGCCGGACGGACGCATCCTCTGCTACTTCAACACCGAGAAACCCACTGCGCTGATCTTCGACCCCGCGACCAAGACCTACGGCCCCGCGCCCAAAGGGATATCCAACGGCGTGCAGGGCGCAGTGTTCGACAACTACTTCGTCACCGGCCGGCAGGTCTTCGGTGGCAAGGACCTCGATGAGGTACGGCCGATACCGTTCCCGACTCCGCCCGCGGACAAGGGGATGTGGTCGTTCAACGCCTCGATGACCACTCGTGACACTGCTTACATGCAGCAGGGTCAGGCACTGTATCGCTACAAGAAAGGCGATAGCGACTTGACGCTGCTCTGTGATGTGGACACGTTCCGAGGTGGGATACGGCAGGTTTCAAGCGATGGCTGGGTGCTGGGGCTGCGCGGGCAGGACTACTTCGTGATCAAACCGGGCGCCGACAAGATCGACCTTAGGCCCATCCCGGTCGAGTCCAGCCCTCGCGAGACGTTGTTCCTGCGAGTCGCGCCGGACGGCAAGCTCTGGGGCGGACCGACATTCGGCCAGACGTTGTGGTGGATGGACCCAAAAACAAAGAAGTACGTCAACACCAGCACGATCTGCGACTCCGGCGGCGAGGTCTACGACGTCGGCTTCGTCAACGGCAAGGTCTACGCCGTGGCATACGCGGGCGGCGATGTCGTCGAGTACGATCCGAGCCAGCCCTGGAACCAGATCGAGCTCAAGAACCCGCGCGTCATCAAGCGCCTCTCGACGGATGGTTACATCCGCCCGGAGGCTGGAGTCACGGTAGGCCCGGACGGCAAGCTCTATTCCGCCTGGCTTGCCAAGTACGGCACCTACGGCGGCGCGGTCTCCATCACCGATCCTAACACCGGCGACACAGAGCTGATCGAGAACCCACTCGGCGAGCAGGCGATTGTGGGAGTGGCGACGGATGGGAAGCTTCTGTATGTCAGCTCAAGCCTGTCGGGCAACGGGCTGCCGTATAAGAAAGGCGAATGGGCGCGGTTCGGAGTGGTCGATCCCTCGACCAAGACCACGCTCTATCAGCACGAGTTCGAAGGGTGCTACGGGGTAAGAATCCTCGGATACGATTCCGAGTCGAAGCGGGTGGCGATATCGGTGGGGGGCAAGCCGGAGCTGTTCGACACGAAGGTCTGCGGGCTCATAGCCGAGCTAAACGGCGCGGCCAAGGTCGGCGGCAGGTCGGTGGCTCTGCCGGGAGACGGCTCAGTGATCTACGGCAGCGACAAGTCGGTCGTACGTCTCGACATGCGCACCGGCAGGACAAGCGTCGTCGCCGAGGCTCCCCGGAAGGTGGACAACGTCGCCTGTGGCCCAGACGGCAAGCTTTACATCTCCTGCGGAGTGGATGTCTGCGCGGTAGAGGGCCATGCTCGACGGTGAATAGCGCAGCCGATTACCCCACCACCTTCCGCCGGCTAGTGGCGGCTACCGCGTTTGCGGGGCTTTTTGGGTTCGCGCTTACGGTCACGCTCACCCCGGCGGCCGTCAATCAGATCAGCGTCGATCTATGCCACGGGTCCAAGGCGCTGGTCGGTTACCTCTACCAGACTGCGATGGCGGGGTTTCTCGCCTGCGTCCTGCTCGGTGGCCGCTATTCCGACAGGCGGGGCAAGCTGCCGGTGTTGACCGCGGGAGCTGTGATGATGGCGGTTGGCAGCTACCTGTTCGCTCACGCGCACAGCTATCCGGTCGCACTCGCTGCTGTGTGCATAATGGGCGGTGGTGGAGGATTCTCCGAAGGCATCTCCATGGCGGCGATTGCCGACGTGTTCGAGCCAAGGAGGCGTACTTCGGTAATGAACGGCGCGCAGGTGTTTTTTGCGGCCGGGGCAGTCGTCGGGCCGTTTGCGGTTTCCTGGCTGCTGGCCAGGCACCTCGACTGGAGGCTGGCATACATCGCAACTTCGGGGTTTTGCGTGCTCGCGGCCCTGCTCGCGTTGACTGCGGTGATGACTCGTCGCGAGAGGCCGCTCGCGCACGTGCACGTCGGCGAATGGAGGGCGGTGCTCCGAGATCGGCTCGTCTTGGCGCTCTCGTTCGGAATCCTGCTCTACGTCGGCGCGGAGTCGGGGCAGGGCAGTTGGTTGGCGGCGTATTTCAGGCAGAACCTGCACTCCAAGGGGCCTGTGGCGGCGGCGACGGTTGCGATGTTCTGGGCCGGAATCGGCCTGGGACGCGCCATCACCACATGGACCGCCAAGCACTTATCCGACTACACCATCATCTGCATCGCGCTGACCGGCGCGACGATCTTCCAATCCGCGCTGCTGCTTGTGGGCTCTCCAGTGCCGGGACTGGTCCTGGTCCCTCTGCTCGGCTTCGCACTGGCGCCGGTCTGGCCTACCACGATCAGCCGCGCGAGCGCGCAACACCCTATGCAGACGGGCTCGGTGCTGAGCATCGTTGTCGCGGCGGGGGGCATCGGCGGAGGGTTCGTGCCTGCGGCGATAGGTCAAGCGGCTGACAGGTTCGGTCTTCCCCCGGCACTGTGGTCGTGCGCGGTGCTGTCAGCCATCAATCTGGCGCTGTTCGCGACCCTGTGGTCGCGCAACCGAGCGCGATTCCAAGCGCCATAAGCTCGATGCGTACCCGCTCCTCGAACGATAACACTGCCACCGGCGGTTCGAGCGTTATCACATGACCGCCGCAGGTGCGATAGGCGTAGATGGCGAGTGGCAGGCGGGTCTTTCGAAAGCCGGATACCTTCTTGCGGCGTATGATTCCGTTGGATGCGGTCATGCCCTCGATGCAATGCTCGCCGTTCACTGGGTATCCCTCGCCCCGCACTGCGTCGATAATCCGTTCGCCGACGTAGTCCTCCGAGTCCTCGGCAAGCTCGTAGAGATACAGCCCCGGCGCGTCGATGTCCTCATGCATCTCGAAGATCAGGTCGAAGCAGTTGCTCTGCAGCGCGGCTGATATGATCGCGGCCTCCGCCGGCGGCTTGCGGACACTGAACTCGCGGTTGAGGTCGATGCCGTCGACGTTTTCGCGTGTATCGCGCTCCCAGCCGGTGGGATTATTGCAGGGGAAGATCGCGAACGTGAACCGCGAGAGCATATCGTCGTTGGTGGCGTTGGCCTCAACGAACCGCAGCGCCGCTTCGACTCCCGCCGGCTCATCGCCGTGTATGCCGGCATCGATCATCACGCGCGTCGGCCCCGTCCCCATCCGAACGCGAAACATGGGATAGGTTCGCGTGCCCGACTCGAACTCACCGATGCGATCGACGATGACGCCCGGGAGCGTGGCGGCAGCCTGGATTCGACTGGTTAGCTCAGTGTAGTCCCTCAGCAACCCTGCAACCTTCGAACGTTCTAGCCTTCCAGCCGCAAGAACCTTGTGAAATTGCCCGCGAACAGATCTGCGACGTCGCGCTTGATCTCTTCATCGCTGACCCGCCAGCCGGTGGCGGCCACGTTAGCGTATTTGTCCGCAAGTACGCCTCCGATGATCGCGCGCGAGTGTTCCCATTTGTAGATAAGCTGGTCCAGGACTCTGCAGTCCGAGTGCTGCGGAACCATGCCCAGCCCGAGCAGATCCACGCGCATCTTCGTGATCTCCTCGATCAGGCAGGGGTTGTTGAGGAACCACCAGCAGCCGAAGACCATCAGGTTGGGGAACTTGCGAGCGGTCACGGCAAGCTCGTGCTGGTTCTCTCTCGAGAGCATGGTGACCAGGAACTTGTTGTTGGGATACTGATCGCAGAGCCGCTCGACGGCGCCGAGATCCGCCTTTGCCAGCGAGTCTCCGGCCAGCCGGAACGCCCGGCTCACCTGCCGCTTGACGCCTATCATCAGGGCAAACGGTATGCCCTTTTCCTCCGCGACCGGCAGCAGGCAGTCGGAGATCAGTTCAGCGCGCGGCGAATCCTCGGGGAATGAGAAATCCGGAGGAAGAGACACAGCCATGTAAAGCGCGCCCGTGCGGTCGATCCAGTCGGTGAGGAACCGCCGGACCTCGGCGCGGGCTTTCTGATCCAGGTAATCGCTGACGTCGTAACCCCAGCACCGCATCACCTCGGGGCACGACTCCCACGAGTTCAGCATCGGATCGACGCGCAGCGCGGCTCTGAACCTCGGATCGCACTTGAGGTCGCTCTCCCACAGGGGGCGTTCGGTCTCGTCGAACGGGTCGTTGGTCATCACGACCCAGTCCACACCGGCCAGCTCGAAGACCTTGTCTACGTGCTCCTCGACAGACATGGTATCGAAAAACTCGCGATAGGACTTGAGATCACGCGATCCGACATCGAGGCCGAAGCGCTCCAGCACCGTCAGCACGCCGCGGCAGGACTCGCTGACCGGTGAATGCTCCACAAATAGCGTCCGCCAGATCAAATCCGCCTGCTCGCACTTGGATAGCTTCCAGAAATCCTCCGCGCTCACCGCTCCCCATCGCACTGTCTCGGCGACGAGGTAATGATAGGTCAGCACCTCGTCGATTCCGCGCAGCAGTAGCGGGCCGAATCCCTCGGAATATAGATGGGTGTGCATATCCACGACCCGTGCTTCCCGCACGGCCTGAATCACCCTGTCGCGAACAGCGTCTGTCTCTCTCGAACTCGTCATGCGTCCAGATCCTCCGTCACAACGCATGTTAGCACGCCGCCGCCCTAAACCTCAACCGTCTCAGCGCTCTCGGTTTCGAGTATGACGCCCCTGTAGCGCTGATACAGATACGACGTCGCGAACAGGATCAGCGCCAGGCCGGCGAACGACAGTATCCTGAACAGCCCGCCCAAGAAGGACAGGTCGGAGAGGAACACCTTCAGGATTGTGATGGCGAACAGGGCCATCGCGACGAAGCGCAGGCTTCGGCTGCGCACGACAAACCCGAAGCTGATAAGCAGGAATGAGTAGATCAGGGATCACCCCTGCTATGATCGTCCTGATCGGGTTCGCGGCGGGGCTCGGGCTGCTGTAAGCCGGGTCGCGGTTCAGTCGGGCAGGGGCAGAGGTGTTCGCGCAGGGTCTTCACCAGCGCGACTATGGGCATCACGACAACTATGAGTATGATCCCTATGACGATAAGAGGGATCAGGACTTCCAGCCCGCCACCATACATCCTGCTCGCCACCTTCGCCGATTGCGTCTTGGGATGTATTCGCCGCGCGAGCCGGGGTTCCTGCTATTCGGGAGTTGCGGACGGCTTGGGCCAACGCTTGACCATGCCGTTGAACGTGAACGCGCCGACCATGAAAAGCACGGAGACGAAAAGAAACACGCCGCTGTAGCCGTATTGCCTGGCGACCCAGCCCGCGGCAAGCACCGCCGTAAGCGACCCCATGGTTCCGGCGGCCTGCTGAATGCCGTAGGCTCTACCCCGAAAGTCCTCGGGGACACGAGTGCAGGTGAGCGCGCCTATACCCGGTCCAAGCGTCGCGAGGCAAAGCCCTGTCAAGAAGTAGACAGCCGCAAACGCCCACACGTTGTGAATGAGGAATAGGATCAGCGCGCCGATCGATCCGCCCCCCAGTCCGATGAGTATGTTGCGATGGTACCCCCAGCCCTCGCCGATCACCGACCAGCGGTACGCCGACAGCACGAGCGCGACCCCGGGCAGGGAGTAGGTGACGGCAGGCAGCCACCACGGCCGCCAGCCCTGTAGAGTGTCGAGGTGAAGGATAAGAAACGGGTTGATTGAGTTGCCGAACATCCACGCCAGCATGATCACCATCATCAGCGACGACAACACCGGCGAGCGCAGAGCGATGCGAAAGTCCTGCGGAAGACTGGTCTTCTCGGCAGGAGCAACCTTGTTGGGCTCCTGCACGAGCCGCCAGACAACCAGCGTCGACAGCAGCACCGCCGTCCCCGAAACCACCATCGAGGATCGGTATCCTCCGAAGAACCGCGCCAGGCAAGCGCCCACCGCCGGCCCTGCTATCAGGCCGACGTTGGACATGCTTTCCAGTATCGCGACGTAGCGCGGAGCTTCCTGCTCGGGCGTGTTCGTGCCCACCAGAGCAAAGGAGCCGGGGATGAACCCGGTGAGCGCGCCGTTGAGGAAGCGGCAGAATACGAGCTGCCAGGGTGCGCGGCAGATGCTCATGCCGAAGTACACCATCGCGAGACAGCATCCGGCGCGGATGATCATCGGTTTCCTGCCGATGTTGTCTCCAAGCTTGCCCCAGAACGGCTGCATTACGATCGCTGCAAGGGACTGCGCCGCGAAGATGAGGCTGATCCAAATCTTGAAGTAGGGTCCGCCGCCTCCGATCTCTTTGAGAAACTTGGGCAGAAACGGCACGACCTGCTGCCAGCTAAGGGAGGCGAGAAGGACGGTAACGGACAGTATGTAGATGTTGCGGCGGTAGTAGGGCATGGCTCTACACTAGTCTACCACGGGGATCGGCTGCAGGGAAGTCGCACGGGGTTCTGAGTAGTTTACGCTTGGTGAGTTGTATCACGTCACCCTGAACTTGATTCAGGGTCCAGGCGTGGATGCCAAACTATCGTGGCTTCCTACGGAATCCACTGTCGTTCCGAGGGAATCAAGTTCAGCATGACCAGATGTGCAAGTTTGTTAGCGTGAATCACTTGGTTCCAGTGGTATCCGCGTCTCAGGAGGGTAAGCCGCGACCAACCGCGTAGAGGTACATGACCAACCACCGCGTCACAGGCGACTGCGCAACAACGGAGAATTGCATGGCCGGCGATCCACTGCCTCATTCCCTAGATCTGATCAGCGACTACCTGGCGACCTACCAACCGCCGCACGATGCCTGGGACCCCGGCGGCGACTGGGAGCGACGATTCGTCGTGTGGGTACCTCTGCGCGGCGCCTACGGCGGAAGCTGGGACAGCGGTTCGCTTCGCATGGCAAGGGCGCGCACTCGCAGCGGAGGCGCGGACTTCTTAGTCGCACTCGACCTGCGAACGTGGCGCCCTGCCTGCGTCGCCGGCACCCGGTCCATCATCCATTGGGACAAGCCCGACTCACTCGACGGCCCGTGGCAGTGGCAGTCGGATTTCGAGCTCACGGACGCCTCGGGCAAGCGCATCCCGGACTCGCAGGTCAGCGTCAACGGCCACTTCGCGAGCGCAACCATGCATTTCAAGGGCAAGCATGACCGGACCATCCGGACCTCGCCCAAGCTCGTCAACGGTTGGATGCTGTTCGATTTGGTTCAGAGGCTGCCGTTCGACGCCGCTCCGATGGAGTTCGACCTGATGGAGGAGTCCGAACTGCTCAAACCTCGCCAGCGGCTGCGCGCCGGACAGCCTGTCGGCATCCTGCTGGGCGGCCGACAGATGACCCTGCACTGCTTCGAGCAGACCGGCGAGGGCATCCTGCCGCGAACGTACTGGCTGGACGATCAGCACCGCCTGCTGTTCGTGACCGGAGGGTTCCGCAACTACCTGCACGACCCCAGGGAGGTCAAGCCATGAGCTCACGCAGCATGACACGCCGGCAATTCATGAAAGGCGCGACCGCCGGGGCGGCGGGGATGGCTCTGGCCAGCACGGGAGCCTTTGCGAACGTGCAAGCGCCTCGGACTAAGCCCAACCTGCTGTTCATTCACGCGGACCAACAACACTTCGGGGCCATATCGGGTCTCCAGTGCCCGTATGTGCACACCCCCAACATCGACCGCCTGGTCGAGCGCGGGGTCACATTCACTCAGTCTTACTCGAGCAATCCGATCTGCTGCCCGGCCAGAGGGACGTGGTATACGGGCCGATGCGGCTCCGAGACCGGGCTGGTCAGCAACGAGACGCGCATGGGCCCGGCGTTTCCCGACCTCGGGCAGTGGTTCAGCAGCCGCGGCTACGAAGCGATCTACAGCGGCAAGTGGCACATTCCAGGCCGAGATCCGTCGACGAGCTTTCGAGTGATGACTTCCGATCCGTCGGGGCAGGGAGAACATTGCGATGTGATGGTGTCCAGGTCCGCGCAGGCGTTCCTGGCCGACTACAGCGGCGACAAGCCGTTCTTCCTGTCGCTGGGTTTCCTGCAGCCGCACGATTGCTGCTACTGGGCGTTTTCCAACGGGGACAGCATCGAGAAGCTCCCCTACGGGCTCACCGAGCGGAACCTGCCTCCGCTGCCGAAGAACTTCTCGACCAAGTTCGTGGAGGCGCAGGCTCCGGCTGTGCAGACGTGGCTCGGACTCGTCAAGGGATGGGTCAGGAAGTGGACTCCTCTGCATTGGCGCTACTACATGTGGAGCTACTACCGGCAGGTGGAGATGATGGACGCGGAGATCGGCCGGGTGCTCGACGCTTTGGAGGACTCCAGATTCGCCGACAACACCCTTCTTGTGTTCACGTCCGACCACGGCGACGCGCTCGCCCGCCGGAGGTTGATCCAGAAATGGACGCTGTACGATGAGACAGCGCGAGTGCCGCTCATCATCGTCCCGCCCGGCGGCGCGAAAGGCAGACTCGACACCAGTCACGTGATCTCCGGCCTGGACATCGCCCCCACTTTGTGTGACTACGCGGGAATCGAGCGGATGCCGGATGCCCGGGGGGCGAGCGTCAAACCGCTGGTCGACGGCAGGTCGTCCGATTGGCGCGAGTTCGTTGTGAGCGAGGCGAACCTGACGGGGCGAATGGTCCGTACCCCCGAGTACAAGCTAATAAGCTACAAGGGCGAGGAGATCGACCAGCTCTTCGACATGCGCGCGGACCCGTGGGAGATGCGCAACCTCGCCGGGGATGCCGGGCACGCGGACACACTGAAGGACCTTCGAAAGATGCTCGCGTCGTGGGAGAGCAGGCTGGTCATATCGTAGCGGGGGGTCTGCGAGCCCGTTACTGGTAGCGCCCGGGCCAGAAGTCGTACGTGGTGATGTGGAATATGACCCCGACCAGCGTCCACAGACTCCCGATACATATCTCGCCCAGGATCAGACCGAAGAAGAACGGCAGCGCGGACCGATAGCTCTTGAGCCCGCCGAACTTGAGTATGAGCAACTTGGCCATGCTTCCAATCATCAGCGGCATCCAGAGCTGAGATACGCCCCAACTCGGCGCGATCGCGTAGGCCAGAGGATGGAGCGGGAACCACGCGAACCGGGTCCGCGCGTACCCCAGCAGCAGCGATATGCCGAAACCGACGCCGACGAAGAGCATAGCGGTCGGATTTGCGGGCAGAGGCCGCTGAATCCAGTTCTCCAGATTCCCCCAGGCTTCGCCGCCGAACGCCAACGCCCACTGCTCCACACGCGCCGTGGCGCCGCCGTTGTGGTAGTACATATTCAGCAGCATCCAAAACCCGATCGGCATCGCAAACGCGCCCGCGATCAGCACCGCTTTGAACATATCCCGGGCGTGGGTGTTGGTGCGTTCGGCGATCTTGAACGACTCGAGCTGGTGCGGCGAAGGGTGGCTGGCGTAGGTGCGGTTGAACCAGTAGAACAGGGAGAAGCCCACAAGGGTCTGCTGCGGCATGCGTTCCGTTCCGACGACGGTCTCGAGCAGATGCTGGGGCTGCATGACGTGCATGTCGTGCGTGGGGAAGCCCAACTCCGCGCGAATGCGGCTGCATATCACGGCAAATATGAGATAGAACGTGAAGAAGACCACGATGACCCAAGTGGTCATCCCGATGGCACGGGCAAAGAACGACAGCGCAAAAACACCCGACAGCGCACCCAGGATCGCGGCGCGATAGGAGATTGCCTCGGCGGAATCGTCCTCCTCCTTGGTCCCGAGAAACGCTGTTCGAACCACGCGTCGCAGGTAGTGGCGGCTGTTCCACATGCTCATCACGAAGAAGCCGAGATACGCGCCCCAGGACTGGCTCATCTTGAACGGATAAGCGCGGTCGAACCCACCGCCGGGCACGGTAAGCTGGTTGACGCCCATCGCCGCGCACGCTACCAGCTCCAGGTTGACGAGCCAGTAAAACACCCAGCACGAGATCGACAACTCCAGCGGCATCATGAACGCGATCCCGATCGCCCAGAAATAGAACCCCATAGGTATCCCGCCCATGGCGTTCCACGGCGGCTGGGTTATGTATTGCCCGATGTTTCGCCGCACGATCGGGATATAGGGCACCGACGGCCAAAGGTAGTGCAGACCCGCCACCAGCGTGATCGTGCCCGCAATCGCGAAACCCAGCCACATGTGCTTGTTTCTGAACAGGGCGCCGGACTCGTGGGTCATCTCCAGTGGCAGCATAACGACCGGAAACGTGAGGCGCTCGTTGTCCACCCACTGCTTGCGCAGGATGGTGTTCAGGCACAGCATCGTGAACAGCAGCGTCGCGCAGAACGCCGACCAGCACAGCACCGGCACGATCCACGCGTGGTAGTTCTCCGGCCTGTACAGCGAGGAGTTGCCGTAGTAGAAGTTGCGCAGGGCCTCGTGATCACTGACGGTCAACCACCGCGGCAACCGGTCCGCGAACAGCGCGCCCCAGTTGTTCTCCGGAGTCTTGAACCATGTCGCGTATCCCATCAGGGATACGAGAATCTCCATCATATTGTGCGAGCACACCGCCGACGAAATCGACACCATCACGTAGACGGTCAACAGCTCGACGCGCGTAAACGCCTTCTTCGGCCATTTCCGCCGCACAAGCGCGTTGACGCCGGTTACCACGAGCAGGGTGAAGACGCAGTTGTAGAACGGCGCGGCGTAGGTGGCGAACGAGTATCGCACGACCTCCAACTGCACGATCCAGTAGTCATTGAGTATGGTCAGCAGCAGCGAAATCAGGATTGCGCGAGTCGTCACGCGACCGTACGACACAGGGGTCTGTGCCTCGGTGATTGGGGAAGTCTGCTGTAGATCAAGCCCGGCCATTCGTGAATCTATGATAGCCTATCGGGGGTGCCGTGTAAAGCGTTTTCGAGAAGCGCTCTTGAGAAGCGCGCGGCTCGCGCGAAGGGGAAATCGCGAAAGGAAGAAAGATAGGAAAGGGAGAACGGAAGTGGAGGTCGATCTTCTTCCTTTGCGGATTTCGCGATCGCTCTCATTCTGGTAGAATTCAGGCATGGAGACTGTGCTTTCAGACATAGAGATACGCGTGCTCGGGTCGCTGGTCGAGAAGGAGATCACGACGCCCGAGTACTATCCGCTGAGCCTCAACGCGCTCACCACGGCCTGCAACCAGAAGTCCAACCGCGAACCCGTGGTCGAATATGACGAGGACGAGGTCCGCGACGCCATCTTCACGCTCAAGGACAAAGGCCTCGCCATCACGTGCGAGGGCAGCCGCGTGTTCAAATACGATAACTACTTCGCGGACAAGTTCTCGCTGTCGCCGGACGAAGTCGCCGTGATGTGCGTTCTGATGCTGCGCGGGCCTCAGACCCCCGGCGAAATCCGCAGCCGCACCGACCGGCTGTATGCGTTCGAGGAGTTGTCCGAGGTCGAAAACACTCTCGAAGGGCTTGCGTCGCGCGAGGACGGCCCGTTTGTGGTCAAGCTCCCCCGCCAGCCCGGCCGCAAGGAGCAGCGCTGGGCCCAACTACTCGGCGGCGAAGTGGCTATCGACGAAACCACGGAGCAGCCCGCCGAATCTGGCGAAAGCCTGCGCGACCGCGTTGACCGCCTCGAAGCCGACCTCGCCGCGCTCCGCGCCGAGTTCTCGGAGTTTCGGAAGCAGTTCGAGTAGGGACCGCTGATGGCTGAGTGCTGAAAGCCAATCGCTCTAGTGAAACATCTGATACGTCGGCGTCTGCCAGATCACGCCGATCAGCGACCATATCGCGGCGAGGGTGTAATCGCCAAGCACAAGCCCGAGAAAGAACGGCAGGGTTCGGCGGTAGAGCTTCAGTCCTCCGTGGCGCAGCACCAGCAGCTTCACAAGCCACGCCACGAAGAACGGCATCCAATGCCACCGCAGCTCGTTGCCGATGCAGTAGCCCAGCGGGTGAAGCGGGAACCATGCGTACTCCGCGCGCAGCCATGATAGCGCCACAACCAGCAGCGCAGACGCCCCCACCGCGCCCCACCGGGCTGGGTCCGGTCTGAAGCCGTTTTGCACGCCGTTACCCAGCCAGCCGAACTCCTCCCAGGCGGTCCAGCTCCCGTTGCCCACGCACTTCGCGAGCGCGCCCTGCGAATAGCTGACGTAGAGGCACGCCCAGAACCCGAATACGACCGACAGCGCCAGCGCGAGCATTATCGGCTTCACGAGGCTCCGCAGGTTCACCCTGCAGTCACCGGCGAGTTTCAGCGACTCGAATATGCCCGGCATCATGTGGCTGCGGTTCAGCCGCCAATACCAGTGGCTGAGCGCTGAAGTCGCCATATTCCCCGGCCCGAGCAAGCCCGACCCGAACAGCCGGCCAAGGTTCATCGGCTCCGGGTCCCAGACGGCATGCTGCCCACCTGCTTCGGCCCTGACTCGCGTGATCCCAATCGACACGAGCAGGAATGCCCCGAGCGTGAATACACCCCAGATCATTCCAATCCCCGCCGCGCGCCAGAACCACATCAGCAGCCATACCCCGACCGCCAGCCCGATCAGCGCCACTCGGTACGAGAACGCCTCCCCCGCATCACCGCCGTCGCGGTTGACCGCTGTCCGCCACACCCCTCGCAGATAACGCCGGCTCATGAACAGCAGCGCGATCCCGAACGCGAACCACGCACCGATCCCCTGCTCGTGCGGATACGGGAAGTCTGGCACGCCACCATAGCCCAGCATCTGACCCACGACCGACTGCATCTTGATGAACACGTAGAAGAACCAGCAGGAAAAGCTGATGTCCAGCGGGACAAGATATGCCAGACCGATCGCAAACGGGTAGAACGTCACCGGCGTGCCGTTAAGCGCCGACCAGGGCGCCTGTGCGTACGAAAGAAACACCGCCCGTGTCTGTACGTGCGGCAGGCTTGGGAACCACATCTGCAGGCCGTTGAGCACGGATATTCCGGACGCCACCCCAAAGCCGATCCACAGCACCGAGCTCCGAAGCGTGTTGTCGCTTTCGTCCGGGTTGATCAGCGTGAGCGGCAGCCGAACGATGGGAAACGATAGCCGTGTTTCCTCGACCCAGGTCTTCCTGAACACCACGCTCAGGCAGAACATCACCCAGCCGAAGACCATGATGAACGCCGACCAGAACAACATCGGCACAGCCCACGCGCGCAGAATGGCGGGGTCGTACATGCTCGCATTCCCGGTGAAGTATCCGGCAAGCGCGGCGCGGTCGGTCACGACAAGCCATCGCGGCAGCAGTGGCAGCACGCTGCGCTCCCATCCGTTCTCGGGTGTTGCGAGCCATTTCGCCCAGCTCATAGTCGTGACGAGGTTGATGATGTAGTCGTGCGTGGCGATCGTGCACGACATCACGAGCATCGCGTAGATCACGACCATCTCGGCGGGGTTGAACACCCACCGCCGCGCGAACCGCCGCAGCAGCGCGTTGATGCCCACAAGCGCGAAGAGATAGAAAACCGGCGTGACGAAAAGCGGGTTAACGGTGAGGATATTGTAGAGGCGGTATTCGGAGTAGATGACCCAGTAGACGTTAAGTGGAATGAGAGTCAAGCCCATCGCGACAGACCGCCGCGTCACGCTCCACCCGCCGGCCGGAGCCTGGCCCTCGCGTGCTTCTTGCTCTGTGATTGCTGGCTTCAGAAAGCACCTCGGACTGACAACTGATCGCTGATAGCTGACGGCTAATAGCTGACGGCTATCACCCCTTTATCGCCCCCGCCGTCAGTCCCTCCGTGATCTGGCGCTGGAAGAAGAGGTAGACGAGCAGCGTCGGCAGCATTACTATCACGAGCCCCGCGAACAGCGCGCCCCAGTCGGTCTCATACTGCTGCTGCATCACCAGCGCGGCGATGCCCAAAGGCAGCGTTCGCAGCTTGTCGTCCGCAATGATCACGAGCGCGAGCGGGTATTCGTTCCATATCCCGAAGAAGTTGAATATGCCGGCGGCGATCAGGCCGGGCTTGGCGATCGGCAGCATGATCCGCCAGAAGACGGTGAAGTGCGAGCAGCCATCGATCATACCTGCCTCGGACAGCTCGTGCGGGAGACTCCTGAAGAAACCGGTGAGGATGAAGACCGTGAACGACAGCGAGAACGCGACATACGAGGCGATGAGGCCGAAGTAGTTGTTCCACATGCCCAAGTTGCGAAGCAGCAGGAACAGCGGCACTATCCCCAGGAACACCGGAAACATCATCCCGCTCATGAAGGTGTTATGGATGAGATCGCGGCCCCTGAATTTGAACCGTGCCAGCGCGTACGCCGCCATCGAGCCTATCAGCAGGATGAAGAACATGGTCACGGCTGTTACGAACACACTGTTGGCAAAGCACTGCCCGATCCCGACCTTGGACCACACGCGCCCGAAGTTGTTCCACTGCGGCACGGCTGGCAGCTTCCACGGTGACTCGAACAGCTCCAGCGAGGTCTTCAGCGACGCCGACAGCAGCCACACCATCGGGTAGACCACGATCACGGAGTAGATCACCAGCGGCACATACATCAGCGCGCGCCTGAGGCCTTCTGTTCTGCGAAGCGAGGTCTTTCCCATCAGTATTCCACGACCTCCCTGCGCATCAGTCGTATGAACGAGACAGCGATCACGAAGATCAGGATGAACACCATCACACCGATCGCCGTCGCGTAGCCGAAGTTCGAATCCGTGAACGCGAGCCGGTAGAGGTACGTGAGCAGCGTGTCGGTGTGATTCGACGGGCCGCCGGCGGTCATGACCCACACGAGCCCGAAGATGTTGAGCGTGTGGATGATGAGATACACCAGCCCGAGCTTGAGTATCTCCCACACCAGCGGTATCGTCACGAACCGGAACTGCGCCCATCCGCCCGCGCCGTCGATCTCGGCCGCCTCATAGAACGTCCGCGGAATGCTCTGCACCCCCGCGAGGAACAACACGATGTAGAAGCCGAGGCTGTACCAGATGCTCGTGGCGATCACGCAGGGCAGCGCGGTCTTGGGATCGCCGAGCCAGCCGTTGTCGCTGACCTTGCCCCCCAGTCCGCTCACCACGGCGTTGAGCATCCCCATCTTCGGGTGATAGACAAACGCCCAGAGCACTGCTACAGCGACGACGGAGATCATGTTCGGAAACAAGAATATCGCCCGGAATGTCTGCGCGCCCCGTAACCGGCTGTTGAGCGCGTTGGCGAAGAACAGCGCAAGCGGGATCACCACGATCACGCTCACGACCAGAAACGCCAGATTATGCCCCAGCGCGGCCCAGAATATAGGGTCCTCGAAGAGCAGCTTGTGGAAGTTGTCGAGCCCGACGAACTGCTTATTCATCGAGACCCCGCGCCACTGGAACAGCGCCACATAGAACGCTTGCGCCATCGGAAACAAGAAGAACAACGCGTACAGCACGACGGCCGGCGCGAGGAAGAGGGCTACTACCTTGTTTTGTTCGCGTTTGATCATAAGGGCTGTCAGCGGTCAGCTATCAGCAATCAGCAAGCAGGCACGCCGATGCCGTCCGCCTACCAGGCAAACTTGAAGCCGGGGGCACGGATGGGCTGCCACCGCCTCGCGTGCCCTCTGGAAGAGAAACCGATCAGCACTGCAGTCCACCATCGCTCGTGTCGATGCTGACGGCGAACGCATCTGCGCCGAGGGCTAATAGCTGACTACTGAAAGCCGACAGCTCCATACTATTCCATCCTGTGCTTCGGAATCGAGCTGTCCTTGCGTGTGCGCTCGGCGGCGGCCTCCATGCGGTCCACACATTCCTTGGGAGTCACCTCGCCGTTGAGCAGCGCCGCCATCGCGCTCTCGATATCCTTGCCCATCGTACGGTACCAGTCGCGATAGTCGGCGGAGTAGGTGACTTTGGCCTCCCTCATCAGCTTGGCCGGCATGACAAGATCCTTCGGGAGCTGCACGGCGTCCGAGCCCTTGATCGACATCAAGGTGTTCTTGCGCTCCACGAACTGCTTGGCCATCTTCAGCGAGGTCATGAACTTGAAGAAGTCCGCGGCCTCATCAGGATGCTTCGCCTCTTTGGGGATGATCCAGGTCTCGACGCTGGAGTAGGTGATGGACGGATCGCCCTTGCCGCTGGCAAGCACCGGCGGGTTGATGAAGTCCATGTGGAATGGCACCGGCAGCAGCTCCATCTGTTTCTTCATCTCGGAACCCAGCCATGTCCCGCACGGAATCATGGCGGCCTTGCCTGTGATGAACTCCATCTGCGAGCCGGTATGGTCCATGCCCATGGCGCCCTTCTCGAAGTAGCCCTTGTCGCGCAGTTCCGCGATCATCTGAGCGGCCTTGAGGAATGCGGGACTGTTCCACGCGCCGGGCTTGAGGTTCTGGGCATCCTTGTAGGCATCGAACCCACCTGCGCTGATCGCCCACGGATAGAAGAACCCCTGCAGCATATACGCGGGGTACTTGCCCTGATACGTCAGCGGAGCAACACCGGTTCTTTTGATCTTCTCGCAGAGCACGAGCAGCTCTTCGTAGGTCTTGGGCGGAGTCCAGCCGTTCTTCTTGAACATGTCCACGTTGTACCACCAGCCGTAGACGTTGTTGTTGAACGGCATTATGTAGTAGTGGCCCTTGTCCATGCCCTTGGACAGCAGCGAGGGAACGAAGGTGTCCTTCCACTTCATATCCTGGTCGTAGGCCTTGGTGTCGAGATACTTGTCCATGGGCATGACCTTGTCCTCGGCGACCAGTGCCCAGGTGTCCATGTCCCAGCCCGGCCATGTCAGGTCCGGCACGTCGCCCGCCACGAACCTCGGCCTGAGCTGCTCCCAGATGCGAGGATTTCCCCAGACCTTGATCTTGACGTTGCGATGGGTCTTCTCATACTCGCGCGCGGCGTACTCGAAGAAGTCAAGTCCGTAGCCGCCCTGGAACGACGCGACCTCGAGCTCGATCTTGCCGCCGGCTTTGCCCTTCGCCGACTCCTTGCTCCCGCACCCGGCAACCACCAGCGCGGCGATGATAACAAGCGCGATCAGAAGCTTTCTCATGCCCGGTCCACCTCACTGTGAATGACAGGGCAAGGTTATCACAGATGGGGTGTGCAGTCAATCGGTGGAGAGCAGGAGGGATGGTTACGGCCGCAGAGCGACGAGCACCAGCCCCGCGACCATCACCGCCACCCCCGCCATCTTCATCACGCGCCGAGGTTCGCGCAGGACGGCGATGCCCAGCACCGCCCCGATTGGAATGCTGAGCTGGCGGAATGCCACGACGTAGCTGACATTGCGCGAATACGTCATCGCCAGCAGCACCAGCGAATACGAGAGATAGATGCCGATTCCGGTCAGCGCCGCGCTCGACCATCGATACGACGGCCCCTTCTCCGACCTGGGTCGTCTTAGGCGGCCGACGAACACTATCAAGGCCAGCCACACCGTCGCCGACAGCCCCTCGAAGAGCGCGTAGACTAGTGTGACCGCCACCCTTCCCGCGTGCATTGCCGGATCAGAGCGAAGGATGCGCAGCGCGGCGTCATCCACGATCGAATAGCCCGCCGTTCCCGCCGCCGCCATCAGCGCGAACAGGCTCGATGCGTGCAGATAATCCCTAAGCTTCCAATCGGACCAGCGCTCCACCGGCAGCACTACTCCGCCCGCCGCGATCAGCGCCATCCCCACAAGCGACGCAGGCCCGAAATGGTGTCCGCTGAGGTTCATCGCTGCTACCATCAGCACGGCCGAAGAGCGCGCCAGCGGATAGGCGACCGAGAGATGCCCGGCCTTGTAAGCACCCGCGAGTCCGGCGTAATATATGGCCTGGCACAGCCCGGTCGCGATCAGCAGCAGCCAGACATGGCCGGTAATCGCCGGGGTCAACCAGAGATACGGGGCCACTACCGGCGTCAGGCACGCGCAGCCCGCCGTTGTCGCCGCCAGAAAGAACGCCGGCGACGGGTTCTCGCGCTTGCTGACCATGTTCCACGCGGCGTGAGTCGCGGCCGATATGATGATGAGAATGATAGCGGCGGAAGTCACCAGTCCCCTCCGCCGCCTAGTCTACATCATGCGGTGAGTCGAAGTAAACAGCGGGCAGTGGGTATACCTAAGCCAGAGGTAGATGCGGATGAGCCTGGACAAATACCGTGCGAAGCGCGACTTCGATAGGACCAGCGAGCCGCGCGGGGAAGGGATGCAGTCGGTGGGGAATCGGTTCGTGATACATGAGCACCACGCCCGGCATCTGCACTTCGACCTGCGGCTGGAAATGGAGGGGGTGCTCAAGAGTTGGGCCATACCCAAGGGGCCGTCGATGAATCCGGCCGATAAGCGGCTGGCCGTGATGGTGGAGGACCACCCGCTCGACTACATCGACTTCCGCGGGGAGATCGAGGAGGGCAACTACGGCGCGGGCGAGGTCGAGATATGGGACAGCGGGACCTACGATGTCTATGAGGGCAGCGTCGCGGAGGGCAAGCTCGTGCTGGAGTTGCACGGAGCCAAACTCAAGGGCCGCTTCAGCCTGGTCCGCCTCAAGGACGGCAAGAACTGGCTGCTGATCAAGGGCCGCGACGAGTTCTCGGACCCCGATTGGCAGCTCCAGCAGGTCCTGCCCGGCGGCAGCCGGCGACAGCGCGAAGACATCAGGCGCGCAAGCGGCGACTCCGCCAATGATAGGGGACAGACTCCTGTCTCCGACCCCATGCCGGACCGCATCTCCCCCATGCTCGCAACGCTGGTTGACCAACCCTTCTCCGACGCCAACTGGCTGTTCGAGGTCAAGTGGGACGGCTACCGCGCGATCTCTTTCATCACGCCGACCTCGTTTCGCCTGGCCTCGCGCCGCAACGAAAACCTCATCGACCGCTTCCCCCAGGCCGAGGCGATACCCGGCCTGATCGATGCCGAAACGGCGATCCTCGACGGCGAGATGGTGGTGGTCGATTCGCAGGGCAAGCCCAGTTTCCAGATGCTGCAGGACATCGGCCGCGGGCTCCCGCACGGTGCTGCGCTGGTCTACTACGTCTTCGATCTGCTCTATCTCGACGGCTCCGACTTCCGCAGCCGGCCGCTCATCGAGCGCAAGCAGGCCTTGCGGGGGATCATCCGCCCGAGCGACTTCGTCAAGTACTCCGATCACGTGCTCGAAAAAGGCGAACAGTTCTTCGAGCAGGTATCCAAGGCCGGTCTGGAGGGGATGATGGCCAAGCGCGTCACGAGTCCCTACGTCGAGAAGCGCAGCGGCCACTGGCTCAAGGTCAAGGCCGTCCACGAGCAGGAGGTGATCGTCTGCGGCTACACGCAGCCCAGGGGCGCCAGGGAGTCGTTTGGCGCGCTGGTAGTCGGCGTATATGAGGGCGACAAGCTGACATTCTCCGGCCAGGTCGGCACGGGATTCTCCGACGACGAGCTCCGCCGAGTCCTCGGGCTGCTCCAGCCCCTCGTGACGGATCATTGCCCCTTTGAGTCCGAGCCGGCCACAAACGAGCCCGCCACCTGGGTGCGGCCGGAACTGGTCTGCGAGGTCAAGTTCGCCGAGTGGACATCTGAGGGCATCCTGCGCCAGCCGGTGTATCTGGGCATGCGCGGGGACAAGAACCCGAACGACGTCATTCGCGAGCGCCCGCAGGTTCCGCCGCCGCCGGAGCCTGCTCCAAAGCGCAGCAAACGCGACGCGATCCCCGCCGACGAGTTGTTCTCGCGCGAGCATCTGGAGGGCGACGTCTGGATCGAAATCGACGGCGCCGAGGTCCCGCTGACCAACCTCGACAAGGTCTACTGGCCCCCGGAGGGCTATACCAAGGGTGACATGCTGCGTTACTACTATCTCGTCCGCGAGACGATCCTGCCGCACCTGAAAGATCGTCCGCTTATCCTCAGAAGATACCCGGCGGGCATTGATGGCGAGTCGTTCTACCAGCACAACGTCGCCGACGCGCCCGGCTTCGTCCACCGCGTTCCCATCGAGGAGAACGGGGCACTCATCAACTACGTCACCGCCGACAACGCCGCCAGCCTTCTCTATGCCGCCAACCTCGGCTCCATCGGCTTCCATCCGTTCATGTCGCGGGCCCAATCGCTGGACAGGCCGGACTACATCGTCCTCGACCTCGACCCGCAGGAGGGCGCGTCATTCGCGGCTATCTGCGACATCGCGCTGATCGTTCGAGACATCCTCTCCGCGGCCGGCCTGCGGTCCTATCCCAAGACCTCGGGCTCGCGCGGTATGCACATCTACGTCCCCGTCGAGCCCGTCTACACTTTCAGCCAGACGCAGGACTTTGGCGAAATCGTGGCGCGCATTGCCGCCTTTCGAGATCCAAAGGCGGCCACGGTCCAGCGACTCAAGAGGGAACGCGGTGAGGACCGGGTCTACGTGGATTACCTGCAGAACTCGGAAGGCAAAACAGTCGCGGGTCCTTACTCGCTGCGAGCTGTTCCCGGCGCGCTGGCCTCGACCCCGCTCACCTGGGACGAGGTCGCGGCTAAGCCCGACATTCGCCAGTTCACCATGCTCACCGTCCCCGAGCGCATCACACGCGTCGGCGACGTCTTCTCCGACGTGCTTACCCACCGCCAGAAACTCGCCCCCGCCCTGGAAAGTTTGGGCAGAGCCCTTGCTGAGGTAAACAGTAATCGCTAGAACGCGGGAAATGCAAACGCGAAAGGAAGAAAGATAGAAAGGGAGGGGGCGATGTCTCTGCTTTCTCCTTTTCTGACTTTCCCCGTTTCGCGATTCCCCCTTCTGAAAGGCAGGTGAGGAACATGCGCGCAACGTGGAGCGGAATGATAAGCTTCGGTCTGGTCAATATCCCCGTCAAGCTCTACAACGCGGCCAAGGACGAAAGCATCAGCTTCCACCAACTACACAAAGAAGACAGCGGCCGCGTCAGCTACCACAAGGTCTGCAAGGTGTGCGGCGAGACGCTCGAAAAGGACGACATAGTCAAGGGCTACGAGTACGCAAAGGGCCAGTATGTCGTCGTGACCGACGAGGAACTCGACAAGATCAACATTAAGTCGGCCAGGACGATCAGCATCGACAACTTCGTGGACGCTTCCGAGATAGAACCCATCCAGTACGAGAACGCCTACTACCTCGGCCCGGACGAGGGCGGCGAACGCGCCTACGCGCTTCTTAGGGAGGCACTCAAACGTGCGAGCAAGGTCGGAATCGGCAAGATCGCGCTTCGCAACCACGAACAGCTCGCGGTGGTGCGGGTCGCCGACGGCGCGTTGGTCCTCGAGACGCTGCACTTCTGCGACGAGATGGTCAAGCCCGAAGGGATAGGCATACCCGCCGAGGGTGTCCCCGTCGCCGACAACGAGCTCGACCTCGCTAAAGTGCTCATCGAGCACATGAGCAGCGAATTCGACCCGGGGCGGTACCACGATGAATACGCGCAGGCACTGCGGCAGCTGATCGACCAGAAGATCGAGGGTGAGGAAGTGATCGCACCCGCCGAGCTGCAGCCGACCAATGTCATCGACATCATGTCCGCGCTCAAGGCCAGCCTCGAAGCCGCCGAAACCAGTGGCAACGGGTCCAGGAAGCGCGCCAAGGAAAAGGCCGCATAGCTCCGCGAATGCTTGCCGGGCAGACGGCTGCGCATCGCTGACTGATGGGCCATACTCGAAGAAGACGCGCCGTTCGGACTACTAGCTGGTGCCCGCCGAAGGCTATCTGCCGGCGATCATGTCGCTTGCACCCGGCCGCCGGACGGGCCTACCTACGCACGGTTCGCCGTCCTGTCCTCAACGAGCGAGATCAGGGGGAACATCTCGTTGTAGTGCTTCTGGATGAACAGCGGGCTGCGCTTCCTGAAGAGCCTGGCGCCGAGCGCGTCCGCCACGGGCATGATCGCGCGCTCGTGGGCGCAAAGGGCGGGCGAGACAACGTCGATCTGTCCGGTCGACTGCTTGTTGAGACACGCGCAGAAGTGGTTGCACCGGTCGCGGATCGCGCACTCCTCGCACGTCGTCTTCTCCGCGGCGTTGATGTCGTAGAGCCGCGCGCGGACGGACTCGTCGATGCCGGTGGTGACGTGGCCGATCGAGTAAGTCCGGTCCGTGCCGTCGCCGACGAACTGCACGCACGGATACAGCGTTCCGAGTTCCTTCTCCACCAATGCCGCATTACTCTCTCGCTTTCAGACTTTCTCCCTTTCGCGATTGTTCCCTTCCGTGATAGCATGAGCCGGATGGACTGCCCTATGCCCTCGACACTTCAAAGCCCCGGCACGGTCATTATCGATGACCGCGATCCCGAGCGCGCGGCGCCAAGCACCCTCGTCTTCACCGACCCCGCAGAGGTGCTCAGTGCCCGCTCACCCGACGATATTAACGCAGCGCTCGCCCGAATCGATACGCTTCTCGCTTCAGGCAAGCACCTCGCCGGCTACATATCCTACGACGCCGGCCTCGCCCTCGATAAGCCCATTCGCTCCCGCCACACACCTTCGGTTCCGCTTGTCTGGCTGGGCGTGTACGATGGCTACGCCGAGATCAATCCCGCGTTGGTTCGGGATTGCGGGTGTCCACAGCAGTCAGCCACTCCGCGGGCTTCAATGCAGAGTGATGGGCCAGGGACTGAGCACGATCGAAATCCCGAAACGCGTGCGCGACTCAACGTCTCAGAGGCTGAATATCTCGCCTGCATCGGCCGCATCCGCGACTACATCGCCGCCGGTGACGTCTACCAGGTCAACTACACCGTCAAGCTTCTCTTCGAGCACGCCGCGCCCGCGTGGGAGCTGTTCGCGCGCCTGCGGGAGGCGCATCCGGTCGGCTACTCAGCGTTCATCAATACGGGCGATATGCAGGTCATATCGATCTCGCCGGAGCTGTTTCTACGACGCGAGGGCGACGAGGTGCTGACCCGCCCGATGAAGGGTACCGCCAAGCGCGGGCGCTGGTACGACGAGGACTGCGAGATCGCACGCGCTCTTGCCGCCGACGAGAAGAACCGCGCCGAGAACATAATGATAGTGGACCTCATGCGCAACGATATCGGGCGCGTCTGCGAGATGGGTGGGGTCAGCGTGCCGCGCAAGTTCCACGTCGAGCGCTACGGGACCGTATTTCAGATGACCAGCGACGTCGTCGGCCGTCTCCGCACCGGAGCTGGTGTTTCGGGATTTGAGTGGAGCGCAGCGCAACGGAAATCTCGAAACCTGCCCACCTCGGAACTCCTCCGCGCCGTCTTCCCGCCCGGCTCGGTCACTGGCGCGCCCAAGATACGCGCGCTGGAGCTCATAGACGAACTCGAGCACGACTCGCGCGGGGTCTACTGCGGCTGCATCGGCCACTTCGATCCCAACGGAGATTGCCTGCTCAATGTAGCGATCCGCACCATCGTCCAGCGCGGCGATTCCTGCGAGATGGGCGTCGGCAGCGGCATCGTCGCCGACTCCGACCCCGAAAGTGAACTTGCCGAGACCCTGCTAAAAGGCCGGTTCATCAGCTCCGAGCCGATCGATTTCGACCTCCTCGAGACTATTCTCTACCGGCCCGGCTCCGGCTTCGCCTGCCTGGAAGACCACCTCGCGCGCATGCGCCATTCCGCGGAGTACTTCGGTCGGCGATGCGATGAGTCCAGTCTGCGCGACGCCCTCGACTGCGCCGCCGCCGATATCGACTTGCGCACGGGCGAGCTGACTGCGAGCCAGGCGCGCGTCCGGCTGCTGCTGTCGAAGGATGGTTCATGTCGCGCCGAATGGAGCGACGCGGGCGCGCCGCTCACCGGACCCGTCAAGCTCCTGCTCGTCCCGCGGCGGATCGACCCCGCAGATATCTTCCTCTACCACAAGACCACCCGCCGCGAGGCCTGCGACACCGAGTTCGCTGAGGCCCGTTCGCAAGGCTTCTTCGATGCGCTCCACCTCAACACCCATGGCGAGATCACCGAGTGCTCCACTACGAACATAGCCGTGGAACTCGACGGCAAATGGTATACGCCACCTCTCGGCTCCGGCTTGCTGCCCGGCATCTGGCGCGCGCAGATGCTCGCCGCCGGCAAGGTCACCGAACGCGTGATCACCCTCGACGACCTCCACCGCGCCACCCGCATCGTCATAGGCAACTCCGTCCGCGGCACGATCGACATCGAATCGGTCGCAGAGGCCGGGTGAAGGGATTCTCGGAAAAGAGAGAAGATCATAAAAGGGAAAAGGACACGTCACCCTGAACTTGATTCCCTCGGAACGTCAGTGGATTCGTAGAATCCACGAGAGTTCAGGGTCCACGCCGCGATGCTGTATCAAGTTCAGCGTGACGAGGTGTATGGTCCCTTTTCTTCCTTTCTCCCTTTCTCCCTTTCCCCTTTTCCCCGATCCCCTTCACGCGACGAGTTCGAATACCTCATCCAGCGGCTTCTTTTCGCGCTGCCTATGTGTGGAAGCAGGCTTGCCGACCGCGACCATCGCCGCAAGCCGCCACGGCTCACTGACGTCGAGCAGCCGCTCCAATTCCTCCCTGGCAACCAACGGCCCGCTCAGCCAGCACGCTCCGTAGCCCATATCCTCCGCCGCCAGCAGCAAATTCTCGACGGCCGCGCCTATGCTCTCGATATCCGGATGCCCGCGCATGGCATTCATCGCGTCGTGCGAGAGCAGGGTGTCACTTAACGTGCAGTCCACAATCGCTTCGTACGGCCTCGACAGCACCGCGATCACCGCCGGCGCCTTGCCGAAGAATGTGGAGAACCAATCCACCTGATCCTTGGCCCTTCGCCGCTCGTCGTCCTCGCCGTCGGGCAGCATCTCCAGGATGCGCGTGTGCACCGCCGCAGCCATGTCCTCGAGCAGCAGGCGGTTCTTTATCGCCACAAATCTCCACGGCTGCGAGTTGTTGACACTTGGCGCGAGGTGCGCCAGCCGCACCATCTCCCGAAGGTCGTCGTTGCATACCTCTTCGGTGGAAAACTCCCTGACGCTCGCCCTTGATTCGATGACATTCCTAAGCTCCATATCGTCTCCCTCCAGCAACCCTTATTCCCGTTTTTCGTCATGGTGTTTTGGGTGGGCAAAATGACGGTTTGGCGGGCGGACGTCATGTGCAATAATGGACAGAGTAGTGTTCGCCTGCCATACGCGTTGACCGTAGCAAGGTATACATCTACAGATGATTGACATTGGGGTCACAGTCGTGCTAGTATTTAGATAGCGAAACACGAGGGTGGCGGCTATCGGAGGGCACTATGGGTTACCGCGGACTTCTACTCGCCATCTGGATGTGTCTCGGAGCGCTCGCAGCGGCGTCGAACTGCTCCGCAGAAGCGAACGTGGCTTACCAAAAAGCCAAAGTTGCGGGCATCTGGCTCAACATCGTCACCGCCAACCTCAACAGCCCCTCTGTGCGCGTCACACCTGCGGTCGCGAGATGGGGGATCGGCACCAGCGAGACATTCCGCTCATTGCTGCGTCGCACGCGCCCCGCCGCCGCCATCGACGGCACGTTCTTCTGCACTCGCAGCCTGAAACCTACCGGCGACATCGTCATCGACGGTCAGATGATCTACCGGGGCTATCTCGGCATCGCGGTTGGCTTCGGGGACAACAACTCCGTGAGTTTCGCCGGCTGCCAGGACTACTGCTGGACCGACTACCGCGCCGTGCTCACCGCTGGTCCCAGCCTGATACTTGACGGCAAGCTTGCGGTGTACCCGCGCGATCAGGGCTTCCGCAGCGGGGTCCACTTCCGCCCCCGGGTGCGCGCGGCGGTCGGCGTGACGCGCTCCAACAAGCTCGTTATGGTCACCACCACGCGCGGCGTCTATCTCAGCCAACTCGCCCGCGCAATGAAGGCGTTGGGCTGCGTCAACGCGGCCGACTTGGACGGGGGCGGCTCCACCGGCCTCTACTGCCAGGGCAAGCTGATCTGCAACCCCGGCCGCGCGATGACCAACTGCCTGCTCGTCTATGACGACTTGCAGCAATTCGAGCAGCACCGCGACGGCCTGTACCCGGCCAACCGCTACGCCAGAAACGCTGGCGATCAAACACACAATCCGCCCCAATAGGGCCCGTCTGTTAGCCCACAAGCCATGGACAGTCCGCTGCCCGCCGCATGACGCGCCATATTTGCCAAAATGGTTGCTTACTTGCTTGACCCGTGGCCGAAACTTGGCGTTAATTTACCGGGTTTCCATATTGACAATGCTCCTGTAAGACCGTAGAATCACATGCACGGGCAGTCGCCCGTATAGGTTCCACAAGGGAAGTTGTACACACCTTGTCCTCCCGTCACCAAGGGGGACAGACACAGAGACCCGGGAGGTCAGCCCGCTCCGCAGGATGCGCTTAAGTGATTTCGACTACACGCTCCCGCAGGAGCTCATAGCGCAGGAACCTCTTCCGGAAAGACAGAAGTCGCGCTTGCTGGTGGTCAACAGGACCACCCAGGCGATCGAACATCGGCACTTCGAAGACATACTGGACTACCTGCTCGACGATGACCTGATCGTGATGAACGACACCCGGGTCACGGCCAAGCGCCTCTACGGGCGGAAGTCCACCGGTGGCTGCGTCGAGGCGCTGCTGATGAAGCGAGTCGCGCCCGGCTTGTGGCAGGCGATGGTCAAGCCGGGCAGAAGGGTCCAGATCGGGGCTACTCTGGAGTTTGAAGGTGGGCTGACGGCGGAAGTCGTCGAGAGAACCGAAGAGGGGGGAAGGATCCTCAGGTTCTCCGCGGAAGCCGACCCCGACGAGTTGATCGCGGCCACGGGAGAGGTCCCGCTGCCGCCGTACATTCACGAAAAACTATCCGATCCGGAGCGTTACCAAACGATCTATGCCGCCGCGGACGGCTCCGCCGCGGCCCCGACAGCCGGGCTGCACTTCACAAAAGGGCTGTTGGCGAAGATCGCAAAGCGAGGTATCCGGATTGCCTATGTCACCCTGCACGTCGGGGTGGCGACGTTCAGGCCGGTTCGCGTCGAGAACGTCGAAGAGCACGACATGCACTCGGAGGAATACGAGATCACTCCGGAGTGCGCGGAGGCTGTCAACAACGCGAAAGGCCGAGTGGTCTGCGTGGGCACCACGAGTGCCAGGGCGCTGGAGAGCGCCGCGGTTGGAAAGGGTAAGGTGGCCGCTGTTTCAGCCAGCACCAAGCTCTTCATCCGTCCGGGCTATGATTTCAAGATCGTCGGAGCCCTGGTCACCAACTTTCATATACCAAAGTCAACACTGCTTATGCTGGTGAGTGCGTTCGCGGGAACGGAACTGATCCGGCAGGCTTATTCCGAAGCGGTGCGCGAGAAATACAGGTTTCTGAGTTTCGGAGACGCGATGCTGCTTTACTGATTCGAGGGAGAGAGTGTAGAGATGGGAAACTACGACAACAAACTGGGAGAGTGGTTCAAGCAAGTAGAAGCAAAGGAGCAGGAGCTTAAGGCCAAGAAAGCCGGCAATCCAGTGATTCGCGAAGAAGCGAAGCCGTCGTCGGTAGAGTCGGTCGGCGTTCCCCGCATTGCAGGCATGGAAATTCAAGGCCCGGCGCGGGAGGCGCCGATGTCGGTGGTCGCTACGATGGAGACTGCCGAAGTTGTGGCGGATGCGTCGCTCGCCACCAGGGTTCCTGAGCCGGCCGCTGACGGCGAAAGCGCCGCCAAGCTGTTCGCCGAAGATGAGGTCCCGAAGGTCGAAGACTTCTTCAGCTTCCTCAATCGCTCGTCGGAAGCTCCGGTTGTCGAGGAGGTTGAGGAACACGTCTTTGAGCTTCCTAAGGACCAGGGCAGTCTCAGTCTGTCCGAGGGAACCGGCGAGCCGCGGCCGATCGCCGCAGTGCCCGAAGCGCCCGCCCCCGCGCCGGTCGCCCAGGCCCAGCCTGAGTTGGTCATGACTCCGCCCCCGCCGGTCAGAGTCGAGGCCCCCAAGCCCATCGAGGCGCCTCAGCCCGTGGAAACGAAGCCGGTCGAGGCTCCGCAGCCGCGTGTTGAGGCTCAGCCCGCATCCGTCGATGCTCAGGCGAACTGGGACCGCATGCCCAAGCATCTTCAGACGCTTTTCGGCGGCACGCCCTCCGACGAGGTCGCACAGAACTCATACAAGGCATTCAAGGAAACCCGGGAAGAACTCATACAGCGGCTGCTCGATCCGACGATCAGCCTGGAAGAAGCAGCCAGAATTCTGAACGTTTGCCCCACTACGGTTCGGCGCTACACCAACCGCGGGGTGCTCCAGCACTACCGCACCGCCGGCAATCAGCGACGGTTCAAGCTCTCCGACGTGCTGGTGTTCATGGACGCCGGCACGCGGCGCGGCTCAGCCGAGCCTGAGGCATAGCACGTCCCCGTATCGACCAAGCGCCCCCGACGGTCGCACCGCCGGGGGCGTTTCTATCGAACCCCATCGCCCATTTGCGTCACTCCTGCCTGAGACGGTATACTATCTCACGAGGGATCCACATCTGCAATCGCGGTCGGTCGCTGACGACTGATCGCTGACCGCCGACCGCCAATATGCGCATTGCCATATTCACCGAGAGCTACGAACCGATCATCAACGGAGTGAGCGTGAGCGTGAGTGCCCTGCGAGAAGGGCTGGTCGCGCGCGGGCACGAAGTCTTCATCTTCGCCCCCACCTACCAGGGCCACATCGACGACTCGGACCGCGTCTTCCGGCTTCCCGCCAGGCACACGTTTCTGATGCGCGACTACCCCTTCCCGGTCCCGTTCGCGCCGGAGATGAGGCGCCAGTTCGCTGAGCTCAAGCCGGACATCGTCCACACCCAGACACCGTTCCTGTTGGGCGTGCTTGGCGCGAAGTGGGCGAGGCGCTACGGCATACCGTTCGTCTCGACGAACCACACCCTCTACACCGAATACGCCCACTACGTACCTGTCCGCCCCAAGGCTCTCACCAAATGGTTTCTGATGCGCCTGATGCGGTGGTACTACTCAGGCGCGGACGCGGTCGTGGTGCCGTCTGGACCTGTGGAGAAGATCCTGCGCAGCTACGGTGTCAAGACGCCTGTCGAGGTGATCAAGACCGGCATCGACCCTATTCCGGCCTCGGCTCCCCAGAGCCGCGAGGACGTGCGACAGCGCTGCAACGTGGCTCAGGGAGGCTTCCTTCTCCTCTACGTCGGCCGAATCGCTCGCGAGAAGAACCTTCGAATGCTGCTGACAGCATTCGAGTCCGTCGCGGCCACGCATCCGAACGCCAAGCTGCTTCTGGTCGGAGGAGGACCGGCGCTTGCCGAGACGCAGGCGTTCGCCGCGACCCTAGACCTTGGCGACCGCATCGAGTTCACAGGCATGCTCAAACGCGCGGATATCGACCCGATCTACGGCGCGGCTGACGCATTCGCGTTCCCGAGCACGACGGAGACCCAGGGGATCGCGATCTGCGAGGCCCTGAGCGCCGGTCTGCCCGTCGTGGCGGTCAACGCCGGCGGCATACCGGAAAACCTTGAGCACGGCTGCGACGGCTTCCTCACCAACGACGACCCGGCCGAGTTCGCCGACCGCATAGCCTATCTCATCGACAACCCCGCCGAACGCGCCGCCATGTCCGCCCGTGCCCGCACCAACGCGTGCAACTTCTCCATCGACGCGATGGTGGATCGCTTCGAGCGCTTCTACGAGTCGGTTATCGCATCGGGCCGGCAGTCGGCTGTGACAATCTAAAATCTGAACTCCCTACGCCGCCATCTTGTCCATCGCCGGATAGTACTGCCCCCGCACCGCCGCGCTGTTGCACTGCGCCCGCTCGACGAATATCCGCTGTGCCTCGGCGATATTGTCCGCATTGCCCCGCCACGCGTCCATCACTGGCCCCTGGAGCGCGCGTGAGAACGAAAACGTCAGCCGCCACGGGGAGCCCTCCACCCTGGCGATGGCATTGAGCCGTTCGGTGGCCGCCACTGCGTCCTGCCCGCCGGACAGGAACGCGATCCCCGGCACCGCCGCCGGCACAACCTCCCGCAGCAGCGATACTGTCTTTTCGGCCACTTCCTCCGGCGATACTTCCTGAGAGCTGTCCTGCCCCGGCAGCACCATATTGGGCTTGAGGATCATCCCTTCCAGCGACACGCGGTGATTCATCAACCGCTCGAACACGATTCTCCAGGCCTCGCGGCTGACTTCACGGCACCGATCGACGTCGTGGTCTCCGTCCATCAGCACCTCCGGCTCGACGATCGGCACCAACCCGGCTTCCTGCGCGAGCGCCGCATAACGAGCCTGCGTCTCGGCGTTCGACTCGACGCACGTCCACGTCGGCCGCCCGTCGCCGATATAGGTTACCGTCCGCCACTTTGCGAACCGCGCTCCAAGCTCGCGGTACTCCGCGAACCGCTCGCGCAATCCGTCGAGCCCTTCGGTGACCTTCTCGCCGGGGAAGTTGGGCAGCGCCTGAGTGCCCTTGTCCACCTTGATTCCGACGATGATCCCCTTCTCCGTCAGCAGTTCCCTCATCGGCTTTCCATATGAGCTATCCTGCCGGATAGTCTCGTCGAACAGGATCACGCCACTGAGATACTCCTCGATGCCGGGCGCTGTGAACAGCATCTCCCTATACGATCGCCGGTTATCCTCCGTGGACTCCACCCCGATCGCCCTCAGTCGCTTCGTTATCGTTCCCGTGCTCTCGTCCGCCGCAAGCAGCCCCTTACCGGGCGCCATAATCTCGCGCGCAGTCGCCATCAGTACATCCGTCTCCATAGGACTCCTCCCGTGCCGCATCCTTCGTCTCGTTATTACCCCGTGCAGTCCCGTATTTCGGGATCTGAGCGCAGCGGAATCCCGAAATGGCCGATGCTGCCCATTTTGCGAACAAATCACCCCGCCCCAACGTTCTAACAAGTTGAAAGGACTGAGCATGCCCGTCAGCGACGAAGAACTGATGACCCGGGTGCGGGACGGCGACCAGGAGGCGTTCAACAGCCTCTACCTGCGCTACGAGCCAAGGCTGCGGTCGCTGATAGCAAGCTTTCAGTGTTCGCCCGAGGATGTTCGCGACTGCGTGCAGGACACGTTCCTGCGGCTGTGGCTGTCGCGGTCGGGCTACCGGCCGACGGCGCCATTCGCGGCGTATCTCTTCACGATCGCGCGAACCTGCTGGATCGACCGGGTCAGGAGGCTTCGGTGTCGGCCGGTGGAAACGCCCACTGACGACGCCGACGACCCGCTCGCCGCGGAGCAGGAGCACGTCGAGTGGGCGCCAGAGGCGTCGCTGATGCTGGAGTATCGCAGGTGGCGCGTGCGCAAGGCGGTGGAGTCGATCCCGCGGCACTATCGCGAGACACTCGAGCTGATCCACCTGAACGGAATGAAATACACCGAGGCCGCCGAGAGGCTCGGCGTACCCATCGGCACGGTCAAATCCAGAATCGCGGCCGCGGTGAAGATGCTGCGCGAGCGGCTGCAGGAGGAAACGCTATGAACTGTCAACAAGCTAGAGAGCGCGTGTTCGAGTTTGTTAAGGGCGAGTTGGGTGAAGTGGAACGCGAGGAGATGCGCCGGCATCTGGAATCCTGCGAGACATGCAAGGCACACGTGGACGGCGCGGCCAAGGTCCTCGACCTGATGATCGCCGCCTCGGAGGCGCCGGTCGGGCGAATCGTGGACAAGATTCTCTCGCAGGCCGTTACCGATGGCGCGTCGGACATCCACGTCGAGCCGTCGCGGGATGCCTTGCGGGTGCGCTACCGAATCGACGGCGTAATGCACGAGGTGATGACGTTTCCCAAGGAGATGGGACCGGTTCTCGCCACGCGTCTGAAGACTATGGCGGAGATGAACGTCGCCGAGACGCGTATGCCGCAGGACGGCCGGATCACAACCAAGATCGCCGGACTCGACCTCGACTTCCGCATCAACAGCCTCCCCACTGTCTACGGCGAGGACCTCGTGCTGCGGATACTCAGCAGGTCGACCGTGCTGCTGGGCCTGGACAAGCTGGGGCTGTACCCGGACCAGGCGCAGCATGTCAGGGACATGGCCCGCCGGCCTAACGGGCTCTTCTTCGCGACCGGTCCGACCGGCTGCGGCAAGACCACGACGCTCTACTCGATGCTGCTGGAGGTCAACTCCGGGGCCTGCAAGGTGATGACGATCGAGGATCCCGTCGAGTGCGTGCTGCCGACCACAATACAGACGCAGGTGCAGCGCAGCGCGGGCTACACATTCGCAAGCGGGCTTCGCGCGTTCCTCCGGCACGATCCGGATGTGGTGCTCCTTGGCGCGGTACGAGACCTCGAGGTCGCCGAGATCGCCTTCGAGATCGCCCTGACGGGGCATCTCATCCTCTCGACGCTGCACACCGATGACGCGCCGATGGCGCTGATCCGGCTGGTGGACATGGGCGTGGAGCCGTATCTGATTCGCTCGGCGGTCAACGGGGTCCTCGCGCAGCGGCTGGTCCGGCAGATCTGCCAGAACTGCAAGGTCGCGTACCAGGCCACTGGCCGCGACCTGCGTGCGCTGGGCTTCTCCGTCGACGATCCCGACCGCGAGTTCACGCTCTATCGGGCCGAGGGCTGCGAGACCTGCCACAACACCGGCTACAAGGGCCGCACGGGCCTCTTTGAGCTGCTTGCAATGAACGACGAGATCGGCGAGCTGCTGATCCGCCGCGCGCCGGTCGCAGACATCCGCGCCGCCGCCATATCCGCCGGCATGACCCCGCTCCGCGAGGACGGCCTCCGCAAGGTCCTCGACGGCATCACCACGCCGGAAGAGGTGATGAGGGTGGCGTTCACGCCCGCGGCGTAGGCCGCATGGACAAGGTGACGAAAACGCGGACGAGATGATCAGAGCAATGTAGGAGGGTTCTCCAGAACCCGATACTTGTTGGCGTCGGTCCGGGATCGCCCAGCCGTCAATCCTCAAGCGAAGTGCCTTGGACTGCGGCGTAGCCCGCCGCCCTGCCCGGACCTAACCGAGTGTCGCGACCATCCTCGCCACCTGCTCTCCCGCCCTCTCCAGCAGTTCGCCCGCGCGGGTGCAGGCCTCGGCAAGCGTCATCGGCCTGTCCACTATCGAAAGCACCGCCGCCGCTCCGGCCTTGAGCAGTCCGTAACCCTCCGGCTCGATGCTGCCTCCCAGCACGACCACCGGCACGCCTCGCGCGCGAGCCGCGCTGAGCACGCCGCTGATGCACTTGCCCTGCAAAGTCTGCCCGTCCACGCGACCCTCGCCGGTTATCACGAGCGACGCGCCCTCCAGCGCCTCATCGAACCGCGCTACTTCCATCACGATCTCGATCCCCGGCTTGAGCTGCGCGCCCAAAAACGCCGCCGCCGCCGCACCCATCCCTCCGGCAGCCCCCGCGCCGGGCACGTTCTCTACATCGACACCCACGTCCCGCCGGATCACCTCGGCCAGATTTCGCAGCCCCGCGTCGAGTTCGGCGACCATCTCCGGCGTCGCACCCTTCTGCGGACCGAACACAGCCGACGCCCCCCTCGGCCCCGTCAGCGGATTGTCCACATCGCACGCGACGGTTAGCGCAACGCACTGCCTTGCCACAGGTATTTCGGGATATCCGTTCCGCTCCGCTCCACTCATATCCCGAAATACCGGGGCCAACCCGGACAGATCGATAGACCGAATCCTGACAAGCTCCCGGCCGCCGAACCCGACCTCTTCGCCGTTCTCGTCCCGAAAACTCCCGCCCAGCGCCTGGATCATGCCCACGCCGCCGTCGTTGGTCGCGCTGCCGCCGATGCCGAGGATGATCCGCTCGCAAGCGAGTTCGATCGCGTGGCGAATCAGTTCGCCGGTTCCGTAGGAGGTGGTAACAAGGGGATTTCGCAGTTCCTCGGGCACTAGGGGCAGCCCGGAAGCCGCCGCCATCTCGATCACGGCGGTCTGCCCGTCGTCAAGCACGCCGACGAACGCATCGACCGGCCGTCCCAGCGGACCAGTCACGCGCACGGACACAACCTCGCCGCCCACAGCCGTCACAAATGCCTCGACCGTGCCTTCGCCGCCGTCCGCCAGCGGCACAAGCGCCAGTTCCGCCTCGGGCACCGCCCGACTCACGCCAGCCGCAATCGCTTGGGCAGCGCGACTCGCGCTCAAGCTCCCCTTGAACGAATCCGGCGCAACAACGATCTTCAACTCTCAGCTCTCAGCAATCAGCAGATGGTCCTCGCAACATGTGGCCCGCAACTACTTCGTCCCCTTCGCCGCCTCTTCCAGTTTCCGCACATCGTCGAGCGCGCGCTTGGCGTCGGCGTGGTCAGGCCTGTACTGCAGCACCGGCTCCAGAAACTGCCGCGCGGCTTCGAGGTTGCCCATCATGATCGCAAGCCGACCGGACACGTAGTTGCCCTCGATGGAGGAAACGAACAGATGGAACGAGTACTTCTGCTGCCTCAGCAGCCCCGCTACGAGAAACACCTGCAGCTCGGAATCCTTGCGCTCGCCGAATTCGCGCTCGATCCACGCCAGGTTCAGCCGCGCGTTCACGTCGTCGGGCGCCATCTCAAGGGCCTGACGCAGGCTCGCCGCGGCATCCTGCCACTTCTTGGCCTGGACCTGACCCTCGGCCTTCGTCACCAGTCTCGCGGACTCGCCGGACGCGATCCCGCTGCGGACTTCCTCCGGGACGTAGCCGAGCAGTACCGGTTTGAAGTCGGTGTTGGTGACCTTCTTTATCGCCGCGCATATCGCATCGGTGTCGGGGTTGCCCACGTAGTTGAGGCCACCCATTATCTTGGCAAGCGCGCCGGGGCCGGCCTTCGCCAGCATGCTCGACACGGCCTCGATAGCATATTGCGTTCGCGCCGTCTCCATCTTCGGGTCGAACGCGCCCGCATCCTTGCTCGTATAGGCCGACTGCGGCCACGAGATCAGGTTGACCTTGTCCCGCAGCTTCTGCGAGTCCGCGCTCACCGCGAACATCGCGTTCGCCACGCCGTTGAGCTTCGGAGCGTACTTGGCGATGATCTGCCTTGTCACGTAACCGCTTACGCCTTCGTTGAACCACCGCGTCAGCGGGTGATATATCTTCAGGGAGTCCGCGATCAGATACGAGACCGTATCCTGCACCGGCGCAATCGCCAGCGGGGCGCCGGACCCCAGGAAGTCCAGCGCGATCTGCCCAAGCTTCGCCTCGGAGCGAATCGTGCCGTCAGGATTGACGATCACGGGAAAGAAGCTGCGCTTGAGCTTTTCGGGATTGGCATCGGTCTCATCGAACGCGACGTTGAACTCGTCCTTGTCCTTGGAGTACCGAAGCTGCATTGCCCCGCCGTCGATACCGTCCGCGGCAACAGCGTTGGCCTTTCTCACAAGCCGGATATTGGAGAACGAAGCCACCAGCACTGTGGACTTGTTCTTGAACGACAGAAGTCGCGTCCTAGCGAGGTCCTTCTTCTCCTCCGCACCCAGCATCTGCGTGATGTCGCCGGCCACCGCGTCGGGATCGGCGAGCATGGCAGTCACCTGCCGCTGAACTTCCAGGGCCGGCTTGATCGTGGACTGCGCGACGGCCATCACCTTCTTCGCCTGCACATCCAGACCTTCGGGATAGGAGACGGTAATCCCACCGCTCGAAATCTGCTTGATGTTCTCAGCGGCGCCTACCCCGCTCGCAGCCGCGAGCGCAATCACCAACGCGATCATCAGGTGCTTCATGCACTTACCTCCTCGAATCTGTCCTCAACAGTATACATTGACGACGCCCCAAACCTCAAATCGCCTCATGACAAACCCGGGCCAGTGGGTAACATCTCCGTTAGTGGGAGGTACTATAGGATGAACTTGAGCGAGATCATGACAAAGGAACTGGTCACTTGCACGGCCGACGAAACCCTCACGCAGGCCGCGAAGAAGATGGGCGATGCCAACGTGGGCTCGTGTCCCGTAGTGGAGGGCGAGCAGCTGGTGGGCCTGCTCACCGACCGCGATATCGCTACACGGGCCGTCGCCAAAGGTCTCGATCCGTCCACCACGAAGGTCAGCCAGGTGATGACCCGCGACGTGATCACCGGCCACCCGCAGATGTCCATAGAGGACGCGTGCGAGCTGCTGTCGGAGAACCAGATCCGTCGGCTGCCGGTGGTCGAGGGAAAGAAGCTCGTGGGGTTTGTCGCTCTTGCTGACCTGGCCATAGATGTGGACGAAGAGGAGATGGTCGCCGAGACCCTGCACAAGATCTCGATGCCCAGCAAGTGGTAGGGGCGGACTCGCGAGCCGTCATTCTCAAAAACGCGAATCGACATCCGGAAAGGCGCGAACGGATTCTGAAAGACTCGATCTGTCATTCTGAGCGGAGCGAAGAATCTCCAGGGTTCTGCGCTGCGCTCAGAATGACACCAGCATCTACCAGATCCGCCACCACTTCCGCCGGGGCGCCGCGGCCGGCTCCACGCACTTGCCGCAGGCCTCGCCCTCGCGCTCTGCGACGAACCGAACCTCGCAGTTCGCGGGTCTTTCGACACGCGGGCACTCCCTGTCAAGGTGGAACACACCACCGCCGTCCAGCCACACCTCGCCGAGCCCCGACAGGCCCGCGAGCCGGCTGGTATCGAGGTTCAGACGTCCGCGACCGTCCTTGCCCGCGGCGAACCGCGTCGCCGCAAGGTTGACCGCGATCACTCGTTCTGCCTCGGCCAACTCCTTGAGCGCCGCGGCATAGATCCGTCCCGACGCGCCTGTGTTGGCAATGTCGTCGATCAGGAGCACGTTCCCGCCCAGGCGCCTCGGACGCACGAAGAGGTCCTGAGCCACGTACCACAGCCGCGACCGCAGCGCCTCGCCGCCCGCCAACCTCTCCACGAGCCTCATCGGAGGCCTTGCCTGGCTCTTGAAGAACAGGTCCGTGGCGTTGATCGCGCCGATCTGCGCGCACACCATATCGGCGAGCATGCTCTGCGGCCTTCGGTCTTCGGCCTCCTTCTCAGCGGACCCAAGCACGCGCACGACCCAGTCGAACTTCTCGCCGCGCACGCTTTCGGCAACTAGTTCGGCGTAGAACCTCGCCAGTGCCGATATGTGCGGCTCGAACTCCGCCACTGGGCAACACGCTTTGAAGGTCTTGACGAGCCGGCTCTCGTAGCTCGTGCGCGAATACGGCCAGAACGATCCCAGCACAATGGTCGCGTCGCAGGGGTCATTGAGCGCGATCTCGGTTGCATCCAGCGCGTCTCGCAGCGGTATTGGCGTGGCGTGCATGCGCTTCCTCCACTGGCTGCTTAGAAAAAAAAGCAAAAATACCTGTTGACATAGCGGGCGGCACAAGGTAAAATCCTATCGTTAAGTGTTTAACGATTAGCGCGGAGCGACCCAATGTCCGACGAGAAGCGGCTGTCCAGAGCATCGGTCCTGAGAATGGAGCTCTACCTCGACGTGCTTGAGCAAGTTCAGGCCGACGGCCGCACGCACGTCACCAGCTCCGAAATCGGCGAAGCCATAGGCGTCTCGCCCGAGAAAGTCAGACAGGATCTCTTCCGGCTCGGCTCAGAGGGCAAGCCCAAGGTCGGCTACGAAGTCGAGCAACTCGCCGCGCTGATCCGGTCGATTTTCGATCTCGACAGCCTGAAGAAGGCCTGCCTGGTCGGGCTCGGTAACCTCGGAAGAGCTCTTGCCGCCAGCACGATATGGACACGAGCCGGCTTCACCCTGGCAGCAATATTCGACCGCGATCCCACCGTGATCGGCGCGGAAGCAGGCGGGCTGAGGGTCCGCAGCGTCGCGGAAATATTCGGCGTGGTCAAGGCCGAGGGAATCATCGCCGGAGTCATCGCCGTGCCCGCAGCCGCCGCGCAGGAGACCGCCGATCTGATGGTCGCCGCCGGCATCCGGGCGATCTGGAACTTCGCGCCGGTCAAGCTGCACGTGCCCGAGAACGTGGCAGTCGAGAACCAATCCCTTGCGTGGGGCCTGATCACGCTCTCCCATGCGATGAAATCGTTAGCGATGTAACAATAACAAGCAAGTCCCAGAGGCCCTGAGGGGGCCGAGGAGGTAGCAAATTGGCTCAATCCGCTGTATTGCCCGAGGCCGGCTCCAAGGCTAACCGCCACTTCAGCCGCATCCAGCAGATCATCGAGGACTACGGGGCGACCGAGAGCGCACTCATCCCCATCCTGCAGAAGGTCCAGGACGAATACCGCTATCTGCCCGAGGAGATCCTCACGTTCGTAGCCACCGCGCTCGACATGCCGCCCGCCACGGTGTACGGCGTCGCGACATTCTACGCGCAGTTCTCGCTCGAACCCAAGGGCAAGTATCTGATCAAGTGCTGTGACGGCACGGCGTGTCACGTCCGCAAAAACCAGCCGATCATCAACGCCATAAGGCATCGGCTCGGCCTATCCGACGGCCGCAAGACCACCGATGACCACCGCTTCACGTTCGAAGTCGTCAGCTGCATCGGAGCGTGCGCGCTTGCGCCGGCGGTTGTGATCGACGGCAAGGTCTACGGTCAGCAGACACCCGAGAGCGTCGTTGCCGCAATCGACGAGGTCGACGCGGCCGACAAGGCGGAGGCAGCCAAATGACACCCCTTACGCGAATCAACTCACCAACCGAACTGGACGAACTCAAGCGCAAGGCGATATCCGCCGTCGAAAGCTGCGCGACTCGAGTGCTCGTTTGCGGAGGTACCGGCTGCATGGCAAACGGCGGCCCCGCGGTCCTCGAGGCGCTCCAGAAGGCGCTCGCCGATCACGGCATCCCCGTCCGCGCGGACATCATGTCCGAGGACGACGAGAATGCCATCAATCTCGGCTACAGTGGCTGCCCGGGATACTGCCAGGTCGGCCCAATCGTCCGAATTCTGCCCGCGGACTACTTCTACATCCAGGTCAAGCCCGAGGACGCCGAGGACATCGTCACCCAGACCGTCATGAACGGCAAGCCCGTCGAGCGGCTTCTGTTCACCGATGGCTCGCAGGCATTCGCCAAGCGCGACGAACTGCCGTTCTACAAGGACCAAGTCAACGTCGTGCTCGCCGACTGCGGGGTCATCGAGCCTGGCGACATCCGCGACTACATCGCCCGCGACGGCTACCGCGCGATGGCCGAGGCGCTGTTCGGCCTCACGCCCGAGGCGGTCGTCGCGGAGGTGACCGATTCCGGCCTGCGCGGCCGCGGCGGCGCGGGATTCCCCACCGGCCGCAAGTGGGGTTTCACGCAGGTCGTTCAGAGCCCCAAGAAATACGTCGTCTGCAACGCCGACGAGGGCGATCCCGGCGCGTTCATGGACGAGAGCATCATGGAAGGCAACCCCCACGCGCTTCTCGAGGGCATGGTCATCGCCGGCTACGCCATCGGCGCCGACGAGGGCTACATCTATGTACGCGCGGAGTACCCGCTTGCTATCCAGCGGCTGCGCAGGGCCATAGCCCAGGCCGAGGAAGCCGGACTGCTTGGGGAGAAAATCCTTGGCGGGCCATTCTCGTTCCACATCCACATCAAAGAGGGCGCCGGTGCGTTCGTCTGCGGAGAAGAGACGGCTCTGATCAGTTCCATCGAGGGCCAGCGCGGAATGCCGCGGCCCAAGCCGCCGTTCCCGGCCAACTCCGGCCTCTGGGGCAAGCCCACGGTCGTCAACAACGTCGAGACGTTTGCCAACGTGCCCAGGATCATCCTCAACGGCGCGGAGTGGTTCCGCAGCTTCGGAATCGAAAGATCGCCCGGCACCAAGGTCTTCGCGCTCACCGGCGCGGTCGTCAACACCGGCCTCATAGAGGTTCCGATGGGCACCACGCTCGGCGACGTTGTTTTCAAGATCGGCGGCGGCATCCGCACGGGGAGGCCGTTCAAGGCCGTCCAGATCGGCGGACCGTCGGGGGCGTGCTTGACCAAGGAGCACCTCGACCTGCCGCTGGACTACGACTCGCTGAAGTCCGTCGGAGCGATGGTCGGAAGCGGCGGACTGGTCGTGATGGACGACTCGACGTGCATGGTCGAGATCGCGCGCTTCTTTATGGGCTTTACGCAGAAGGAATCCTGCGGCAAGTGCGTTCTGTGCCGCGAGGGCACGAAGAGGATGCTGCAGATCCTCGAAAAGATCGTCAGCGGCCGCGGGAAGGTCGAAGACATCAGCCTGCTCGAAGAAGTCGCTCTCACGGTGCGCGACGGATCGCTGTGCGGGCTCGGCAAGTCCGCGCCCAACCCCGTCCTCTCGACGCTCAAGCATTTCCGCGACGAATATCTCGCCCACATCGTGGACGGAGTCTGCCCGGCGGGCGAGTGCGAGGCATTCAAGAGCTACACGATCATCGACGAGAAGTGCAAGGGCTGCGGCCTGTGCGCGAAGAAATGCCCCGTGAACGCGATCAAGGGCGAGATCAAAAGCCCGTTTGTGATCGACACCGCGACGTGCATCAAGTGCGGCGCCTGCGCCGACGCGTGCAAGTTCGAGGCGATAGCACTGGCATAGTAGACACCAGCCGTCAGCTATCAGCTGTCAGTCTTTCGTATCCGAAGCTTAACGCTGACAGATGAGAGCCTGAATCCCGCTAGCAGCCTGCGGATAAAGCCGCATTCTGTTGTAGGAGCCGTCTCCAGACGGCGATCTGCGAGCGTGACGCCAGTGGATTCGGGGTCTGGCTCTCGCGATCGCTTCGCGACGCTGTCGCCCGAGGGGAGACCCCTCCTA
>Ga0078972_1000801_pt1 | contig 128530 bp, 129 predicted proteins | sample YelNatPaOPGAMG01_FD_67568 | JGI IMG/M metagenome (GOLD analysis project Ga0078972, IMG submission 67568) | Hot spring thermophilic microbial communities from Obsidian Pool, Yellowstone National Park, USA - OP-RAMG-01 (SPADES assembly) (version 2) | ecosystem: Environmental > Aquatic > Thermal...
GCTTTTGACAACGGACGTCGCGCATGTTCAAAAAAATCCTCATCGCCAACCGCGGCGAAATCGCCCTGCGGGTGCAGCGCGCCTGCCGCGAAATGGGCATCCAGACCGTGGTGGTGTATTCAGAAGCCGACCGCGAAGCCAAGTACGTCAAATTGGCCGACGAGGCGGTCTGCATCGGCCCGGCACCGTCGGCGCAGAGCTATCTGCACATGCCGGCGATCATTTCCGCCGCCGAAGTCACCGACGCCGAGGCCATCCACCCGGGTTACGGTTTCTTGTCGGAAAACGCCGACTTTGCCGAGCGGGTGGAAAAATCGGGATTCGCTTTCATCGGACCGCGCCCGGAGTCGATCCGTCTCATGGGCGACAAGGTCAGCGCCAAGCAGGCGATGATCCGCTCCGGTGTGCCCTGCGTGCCCGGCTCCGACGGCGCCCTGCCCGACGACCCGCGCGAAATCACCCGTATCGCCCGCTCGATCGGCTATCCCGTCATCATCAAGGCCGCCGGCGGCGGTGGCGGGCGCGGTATGCGCGTAGTGCACACCGAAGCCGCGCTGCTGGCCGCCGTGACCATGACCCGCAGCGAAGCCGCCGCGGCATTCGGCAACCCGGCGGTGTACATGGAGAAATTCCTGCTGCAACCGCGGCACATCGAAATCCAGGTGCTGGCCGACCAGCACGGCAACGCACTGTGGCTGGGAGAACGCGACTGTTCGATGCAGCGCCGGCACCAAAAAATCCTGGAAGAAGCGCCGGCTCCGGGCATTCCGCGGCGGCTGATCGAGCGCATCGGCGCGCGCTGCGCCGATGCATGCAAAAAAATCGGCTACCGCGGTGCAGGCACGTTCGAGTTCCTGTACGAAAACGGCGAGTTCTATTTCATCGAAATGAATACCCGGGTGCAGGTGGAACATCCGGTGACCGAACTCATCACCGGCATGGACATCGTCGTCGAGCAGATCCGCATCGCCGCCGGGGAAAAACTCACCGTGCGCCAGCGCGGTGTGCAGTTCAAAGGCCACGCCATCGAGTGCCGCATCAACGCCGAGGATCCGTACAAATTCACCCCGTCACCAGGCCGCATCACCATGTGGCATACGCCGGGCGGCCCAGGCGTTCGCGTCGATTCGCATGCCTATACCAACTATTTCGTTCCGCCCAATTACGATTCGATGATCGGCAAAATCATCGTCCATGGCGCCACCCGTGAGCAGGCCATCGCCCGTATGCGCATCGCGCTGTCGGAAATGGTGGTCGACGGCATCCAAACCAACATCCCCCTGCACCGCGAGCTGATGGTCGATGCGCGTTTCAACGAGGGCGGCACCAGCATCCACTACCTCGAGGAATATCTGGCTGCGCGCCACCAGGACTGAACCGGCATGCCTTACCGCGAAGTCACCATTCCGGTCGGCGAGGAACAGGCCGATGCGCTGTCGGACGCCTTGCTCGAACTCGGCGCTCTGAGTGTCAGCGTCGAAGACCGCTACGGCGAGACGGCACAGGAGCAGGCGCTGTACGGCGAGCCCGGGCTGCCGCCGCCGGCCAGCGCCTGGCAGCAGTCGCTGCTGCGCGCGCTGTTTGCCGACGAGCCGCAGGCCGACGCCGCGCTCGCCGCGCTGCTCGCTGCCGGCGCCCTGCCCGATCTGCGCGACGTCCACCAGACCACGGTCGCAGACCAGGACTGGGTGCGGCTGACACAGGCGCAGTTCCAGCCGGTGTCGATCGACGATGCGCTATGGATCGTGCCGAGCTGGCACACCCCGCCGGCAACGACAGCGCCGGTCATTCGCCTCGACCCTGGCCTGGCTTTCGGCACCGGCACGCATCCGACCACGCGGCTGTGCCTGCAATGGCTGGCGCGCCATGCGCTGCACGAGCAGAGTGTGCTCGACTATGGTTGCGGTTCGGGCATTCTGGCCATCGCTGCTGCCAAGTTCGGCGCCGCGCACGTCGTCGCGGTGGACATCGACCCGGATGCCGTGCAAGCCACCGCCGCCAACGCCAGGGCCAACGCCGTGACCCTGCACACCGGACTGCCCGACGCGGTCGGCGGCGCGCGGTTTGACGTCGTCGTCGCCAACATCCTGTCGGCGCCGCTGAAATTGCTCGCTCCGGCGCTCGCCGCGCATGTCAAGCCCGCGGGCTGGCTCGTGCTCAGCGGCATTCTGCAGCGCCAGGCCGACGAACTCATCAGCGCCTACGCGCCATACGCCGCGTTGCGCGTGGACCAAGCCCTGGACGGTTGGGTCTGCCTGACCGGCCCGGCGCGGGGCTGATCCCGATATGGCGCAAGCCGCTCGCTGCCCGCACTGCCAGACCACTTTCAAGGTGGTGCGCGACCAGTTGCTGCTGCGCGAAGGCTGGGTGCGCTGCGGCCATTGTGGCCAGCCGTTCAACGCCCTGGATCATCTCATCGAGCTGCAACCGCCAGACGCCCGCCCTCCAGAGCCGACGGCAGCCGCACCCAGCCAACCCGCGCCACCGCCCGCGGCTGCGCCGGAACCCGCCGTGGCCGCGGGCGTGACCGCTGCCGGCCGTATCGGCACGCTGCAGTGGAGTCAGCCGGTGCTGCGTGACCGCCCGGCTGCCGAGGGCTTTTCGCCGCTGAGCGCGCAGCCTTACGCGCCAGCGGCAAACGCCTCGCCCCTTCCTGGCGCCGCCCCGGCAGCGCCGGCGACCGCGCCCAGTGCTGACGCCGTGCTGCAGACGGTGCCCGCCAGCGCATCGCCCGCATCCGGCGACGACGCCGGCCCGCTGTCGGAATTCCACCTCGATCAAGCGCTGAATTACCAGTTCGATCGCGCCGAGCCGGAATCAGTGCAGACGGTGCTGCCCGAACCCGACACGCAGCCGCCGCCGGAGCCCGAATTCGTCCGCCAGGTCGATCGCCGAGCACGCTGGCACAGCGCACCGGTGCGCATCGCTCTGGGGCTGGCCAGCCTGCTGTTGGCCTTGTTGCTGGCCGCGCAAACCGCGCTGTTCTGGCGCGACGAGCTGGCGCAGCAGTGGCCGACCAGCCGGCCCTGGCTGCAACGGCTCTGTCAAGCGACCACTGGGTGCGAGCTGAGCGCACCGCGCGACCTCGATGCGCTGGTCATCGACTCTTCCAGCCTCAACCCCGCTGCAACCGGGCTGCGGCTCGACGTGCTGCTGCGCAACCGCACCACGCGTGCCGTGGCTTGGCCGGCGATCGAACTGACGTTGACCGACGCGCAGGGCCGGGTGACACAGCGCAAAGTGCTGCCAGCCGCCGCCTATCTACCCGCAGCGCAGGACGACCCGGCACGGCTGCGCGGCGGCATCGCCGCAGGCGAACAAGTCCAGCTTCAATTGCATTTGACGGTGCAGGGCACGCCGCCCGAAGGGTACAAGCTGCTGCTGTTCTACCCCTGAGACGAGGCGACAGACGGCGGCGCGGTGCGAACCTCCGCCTGCGCGGTCAAATAGCTGTCGCTGCGCACCAAGTCGTCCCAAGCGACTGCGGGCTGTTGCGGCAACAGCAGCAGGCGGCGTTGCGCGCTGCGCGCATCGGGCTGCCACGCACCTGCCTGCATCGCGGCCGGCAGCTCGTGCAACAGCGCATCCAGCGGCTCGCCGGCATCGATCACGCTTTGGTTGCACACCAGGACCAAGTCGCATCCCGCGCGCAGGCCCTGCAGCACCGCCTGGCCCAGGCGGCCATCTGCGGCCGTAGTGGCCGCGGCCATGCTCAGATCGTCGCTGATGATCGCCCCGGTAAAACCGATGCGCTCACGCAGCACGCTGCGCAGCCAGACGGTGCTGAAGCCCGCCGGCAGCGCATCGACTTGCGGATACACCACATGCGCCGGCATGACCGCGCGCAGCCCGGGCGCCAACCAATGGTAGGGCGCGGCATCGGCGTCGAGTAAAGCCCGCAGCGGGCGAGGGTCGGTGGCCACGGCGACATGCGTATCGGCGCGTGCATGGCCGTGACCGGGAAAATGCTTGGCGCAATGCGCCATGCCGGCGCGCGCCATGCCGAACATCAGGCTCTGCGCCAGCACCGCAACCACACGGGGGTCGGCGTGCAGGGCGCGGTCCCCGATGACGCTGGACTCTCCCCAGTCGAGGTCGAGCACCGGGGCGAAGCTGAAATCCACGCCGCAGGCGCGCAGCTCGGCGGCAAGCACCAGGCCGCAGGCCGTGGCGCGGCGCATCGCGCCGGCAGCGTCGTGCATCCAGTGCGCACCGAGCTCGCGCATTGCCGGCAGGTGGGTGAAACCGTCATCGCGAAACCGCTGCACCCGCCCGCCCTCGTGATCGACGGCGATGAGCAAATCGCTTCGCACTGCTTTGATTTGACCGCACAACTCGCGCAACTGCCGGCGGTTGCTCCAGTTGCGGGCGAACAGCACGACGCCGCCGACCAGCGGATGGCGCAGCCTGCGGCGATCGGCTGCCGTGAGCTGCAGCCCGGCGACATCGACGATCAGCGGAGCGTGGGAAAGCGCGTGCATCGGTCTCAACCCGCCGTCACGACCTCGGCGACCACGGTGGCCAGCGCGCTATCGGCCTCGTCGGACACCGACACTAGAAAGCGCAACGCGCGCGCCGCGCACCAGTCTTTGAGCGCGCCGTGCAACACCACGATCGGCTGGCCGCTGGCCAGCTTGAGGATTTCGCAATCCCGCCAGCGCATCGGCTCGTGCAGACCCAGACCGATGGCCTTGGAAAACGCCTCCTTGGCGGCAAAGCGCGTGGCCAGATAGTTGATGCCACGCTGCTCCACCCGGGCCAGCCGTCGCGCATACTCCTGCTGCTCGGCCGGGCCGAGCACGCGCTGGGCAAACCGCACGCCGTGCCGCTGCACTGCGGCGCGCATGCGCGCGATCGAGCAGACGTCGGTACCAATGCCGTAAATCATGCCGCCGCTTGCCGGGTTCAGCCGCCGCGCGCCGCAGTGACGGCACGGGTGATCGCGGTGTTGAAGTCGCGCACTGCCTGCGTCAGGCCGACGAAAATGGCATGGCCGATGAGCGCATGGCCGATGTGCAGCTCGCTGACTTCGGGCAGTGCGGCAATCGCCGGGGTGCTGGTCAGCGTCAGGCCGTGGCCGGCGTTGGTCTGCAGGCCCAGGCTGCGGCCATGCTGCAGACCGGCGACGATGCGCTCGAATTCGCGCTGGCGCGCGTGCTCATCGCCGGCGTCGAACGCATTGGCGTAGGCGCCGGTGTGCAGTTCGATGCACGGCGCCCCGGCACGGGCGCTGGCGTCGATTTGCGCTGCGCTGGGCTCGATGAACAGCGACACGCGGCAACCGCAGTCGGCCAGCCGGGAGCAGGCATCGCGCACGCGGTCGAACTGCCCGGCCACGTCCAGCCCGCCCTCGGTGGTGACTTCCTGACGGCGTTCGGGCACCAGGCAGACCATTTGCGGCCGCACGCGGCAGATGATGTCGAGCATCTCCGGCGCCAGCGCCGACTCGAAGTTCAGCGGCACGGTGATGGTGGCCTTGAGCCGCTCGACGTCGGCGTCGCGGATGTGGCGGCGGTCCTCGCGTAGATGAAAGGTGATGATGTCCGCACCGGCCTCGACAGCCTGCTGCGCCGCCTGCACCGGATCGGGGAAGCGGCCGCCGCGCGCGTTGCGCAGCGTGGCCACGTGGTCGATGTTCACGCCCAGCAAAGGAAGGCGGTCGGACGCAGGAGCCAGTGGATTCATAGTTTGTGCAAGTCGATGAGGAGCTGGCGGGTGCGCAGCGTCTGTCCCGAAAGATGATAGTGAAGCAGCCCGCGCATCAAGGTCTTGGCCGCGCGCGCCAGACTGCCGTCGCCTGCCGCGGCGGCGCCGTGCTGCAGCGCCAGCAGCACCTCCCCGCGAACCGCGCCGGGGTCGCCGGGCGCGCAGGTGGCGACCCCCTGCTCTGGGTCGACGCAGTACCAGCCCTGCGCCTGCACCGGTTCGCCCGTGGCGGTGACCACGTGCAGTTCCGGCAACGAGCCCAGTTCGCGCAGCAGCGCAAACTCGAAACCACGCAGCACCGGCTCCAACTCCGCGGGCTGCGCCTGAGGATTGCCCGCCAACGCCGCGATGCTGCGGTGGTAGGCGTCGAACAGTCTTTCGTGCGCGTCTTCGCGCGGCAGCAGGCGCACGAGCAATTCGTTGAAATAAAAGCCGCACAGCAGCGGCAACCCGGCCAGCGGCGCCTGCCCGCCGATCCATTCGGCGCGGGTCAAGGTACGCACTTCGCCGCGCCCGCTCCAACCCGCGGCGCAGGGCTGAAACCCGAGCAGCACAGCGCGCAACGCCGAGGTCGGCCGCTTCGCCCCCTTGGCCACCAAGGCGAGTCTGCCGTGGCTGCGGCTGAACACGTCGAGCAGCAAGCTGGTTTCTTTCCACGGATGGCTGTGCAGCACGTAAATCGGCTCGTCGTGCACGCGCTCGATACGCGACCGCGGCGGCGGGCGGCGCGCCGCTGCAGGCTTGGGCTGGCCGGCAGCGGTTTGCGCCTCAGTCCTCATAGCCAAAAGCGCGCACCGCAGCCTGATCGTCGGCCCAGCCCGAACGGGTCTTGACCCACACCTCCAGGAAGACCGGGCCGCCGAAAAGCGCCTGCATGTCCTGCCGCGCTTCGGTGGACATGCGTTTGAGCCGTTCGCCGCCGGCGCCGATGACCATCGCTTTGTGGCTGTCACGATCGACAACGATGCTTGCGGCGATGCGCCGCAATTCGCCCTGCTGCGCAAACTGCTCGATGACCACCGCGCTGGTATACGGCAGTTCGTCCCCGGTGAGGCGAAACAATTTTTCGCGCAGGATCTCAGCGGCGAGGAACCGCTCGCTGCGGTCGGTCAGCGTGTCCGGCTCGTACACCCAGTCCTGCTGCGGCAGGTACGGCTCCATGATGGCGAGCAGGCGGGCGGCATCGGCCGCTTTTTTGGCCGACAGCGGGACGATTTCGGCAAAAGCACGCAGCCGGCCGAGTTCTGCCAGCCAAGGCAGCAAGGTCTCACGCGGTTTGACGCGGTCGAGTTTGTTGACCACGGCGATCACCGGCCTGTCGTGCGGCAGCACGTCGAGCACGGGATGGTCCTGCGCTGTGAGCCTGCCGGCTTCGACCACCCACAGCACCACATCGACCTCGGCGAGAGCAGCCTTCACGGTGCGGTTCATCGCGCGGTTGAGCGCGTGCAAATGCCGCGTCTGGAAGCCGGGGGTGTCGACGAAGGCGAATTGCGCCGCGCCGACGGTGCGCACGCCCAGAATGCGGTGCCGCGTGGTCTGCGCCTTGTGCGAGGTGATGCTGAGCTTGGCGCCGACCAGCGCGTTGAGCAGGGTCGATTTGCCCACGTTGGGCCGGCCGACGATGGCCACGGTGCCGAACCGGCGCGTTGCCGCGCGAGGAGTATCGTTCATCGGAGTTTGAGCCGCGAAGGTGTGGAATCGTTGCGCGGCGGCGCCGCAGCGGTGAGCGGACCACGTTGTGCCAGACGCTCGATCATGCGCGCCGCGGCGTCCTGCTCGGCGCGGCGTCGGCTGCCGCCTTCGCCCAGCACGCTCAACCCCAATGCAGGCACGGCGCATTCGACTTGGAATTTTTGTTGGTGTGCAGCGCCGCGAACCTCGCGCACGGTATAGCTGGGCAGCGCCAGACGTTGCCCCTGCAGAAGTTCCTGCAACTGGGTTTTGGCGTCTTTGCGCACCACATCGGCGTCGAGGGTGTCGAGCAGCGCAGCGAACAGGCGGCGCATGACCTGCAGAGCCACTTCGAAACCGGCTTCGAGGTAAATTGCGCCGAGTAGCGCTTCGAGCGCATCGGCCAGAATCGACTCGCGCTGCGCCCCGCCGCTGTGCTGTTCGCCTTCACCAAGACGTAAAAACCGCCCGAGGTCGATCGCCCGGGCGACTTCGGCCAGCGTCTCGGCGCGCACCAGCGCGGCGCGCAAACGCGACAGCTGTCCCTCGTCCTGCCGCGCAGCCTGCTGGTACAGCAAGGCCGCGGCGCACAGATTGAGCACCGAATCGCCGAGGAATTCCAACCGCTCGTTGTGATCCGCGCCGAAGCTGCGGTGGGTCAGCGCCCGCGAGAACAAATGGCGATCGCGGAAGGTGTAACCCAGCCGCGTTTCCAGTGGCGTGCTCACCCGTGGATCAATGCGACTGGCCGGCGTACTTGATGAGCAAATACACCGGTCCGACGATGTGGATTTCTTTGTTGTAGGCAAAGGACACGACCACCTTGTCGTTGACCTTGGTGATGTTCAAGTCCTGCGCCGTGACCGAGCTGATGTAATCGACATCGGCCTCTTTGGCAAACGCCGCGCGGATGTCGGCGACAGTCGGCCCGGCCTTGGCCGCCTGATCGACCGCCTTCTGGATGGCGAAATATTCGGTGGCCGTCGGTACCGCCTGCGCGCCGATGACCACGATGAAAGCGATGATGGCCCCCCAGAAAATCAGCCCAATCAGGGTGATGCCGCGCTGCTTGTGCTGCTTCATAGTTGCCCCGATCTCCCAAAATCGCACCGGCTCATCCGCTGGTTTGTCCCGCACGTGGGCTGCTTGGGGGGCAAACCAGGCTGCGGCGCTGACGTTCAATGAATCAAACCGATGTTTTTCGGCGCGCTGAAATTCATCCACACCACGAACGCCTTGCCAATGATATTGCGCTCCGGCACGAATCCCCAATAACGTGAATCCAGCGAATTGTCGCGGTTGTCTCCCATGACGAAGTAATTGCCGGGCGGCACCTTGCAAACGAAACCTTCGGCGTTGTAGTGGCACATGTCGCGGTGCGGAAAGTCGTCGGGCCCGCCGATGACGTAGGGCGGCGCCGCGGGGTTGATCATGATGCGGTGCGTGTGCGTTCCCAACTGTTCCATGTACTGTTTGTAATAGGTCATGGTGCCGGGGTCGAAATAATCGGGTAGCGGCGTTTCCGGCACGGGCTTGCCGTTGATCACCAAGTGTTTGTCCTCATAGGACACGGTGTCGCCGGGCAGGCCGACGATGCGCTTGATGTAGTCGATGCGTGGATCTTTCGGCAGGCGAAAGACGATGACGTCGCCGCGCTGCGGCGCCTCGCCGGGGGTGAGGCGGGTGTCGAGCAGCGGCAGCCGCAGGCCGTAGATGAATTTGTTGACCAGAATCAGATCACCCGGCACCAAGGTCGGCTCCATCGACCCCGACGGAATTTTGAACGGCTCGGCGACGAACGAGCGCAGCAGAAACACCACCAGGATGACCGGAAACAGGCCGGCGGTCCATTCCAGCCACCACGGCTGGCGTTGCACCCGCTCGCGCGCTGCCTCGATCTGCGCCTCGGTGGCCACCGCGCCGTCGAGCGCCAGGCCCTGCTGCTGCAACGCGGCGCGACGCGCTTGCAACTGCTCGGCAGCCGCTTTCGCCGCCCGCCGACGCTGCGGTGCGAAGTACCAGCGCTCGGCAAACCAGAAAACGCCGGTGACGATCAGGAGGATGAACAGCAGCAGGGTGAAGTTGACGGTCGGCGCGGTTTCCATGGAGGAGGGTGTTTCGGGAGAAATGGGTCAGTCTTCGACTTGCAGGATGGCGAGGAAGGCTTCTTGCGGCACCTCGACCGAGCCGATCTGCTTCATGCGTTTTTTACCCGCTTTTTGCTTTTCCAGCAGCTTGCGCTTGCGCGTGATGTCGCCGCCATAGCACTTGGCCAGCACGTTTTTGCGCAGCGCTTTGATTGTCTCACGCGCAATGATGTTGCCGCCGATGGCCGCCTGGATGGCGACGTCGAACATCTGCCGCGGAATGATTTCGCGCATTTTCGCCGCCACCTGCCGGCCGCGGAACTGCGCCTGGCTGCGGTGCACGATGATCGACAGCGCGTCGACGCGGTCGCCGTTGATCAGCATGTCCACCTTGACCACGTCGGCTGGGCGATATTCTTTGAATTCATAGTCCATCGACGCGTAGCCGCGCGACACGCTCTTGAGCTTGTCGAAAAAGTCCAGCACGATCTCCGCCAGCGGCAGGTCGTAAGTGAGCATGACCTGCCGGCCGTGGTAGGCCATGTTCAGCTGCACGCCGCGCTTCTGATTGGCCAGAGTCATCACCGGGCCGACGTACTCCTGCGGCATGTACAGATGCACGGTGACGATGGGCTCGCGGATTTCGGCGATACGTCCCTGGTCGGGCATTTTGGAAGGGTTTTCCACCTCGATGACGTCACCGTTGGCCAGCACCACCTGATAGACCACCGACGGCGCCGTGGTGATGAGATCCTGGTCGAACTCGCGCTCCAAGCGCTCCTGCACGATTTCCATGTGCAGCAGGCCGAGGAAACCGCAGCGGAAGCCAAAACCCAGCGCCTGGCTGACTTCCGGCTCGAAGCGCAGCGCGGCGTCGTTGAGCTTGAGTTTTTCCAGCGCGTCGCGCAATTGGTCGTATTCGCTGGCTTCTGTGGGATACAGCCCGGCGAACACCTGCGGCTGGATTTCCTTGAACCCGGGCAGCGGCGCGCTCGCCGGACCGAGGTTGTTCGGTAGCTTTTTTTCCAGCGTGATGGTGTCGCCCACCTTGGCCGCCTGCAGTTCTTTGATGCCGGCGATGACGAAACCGACCTCGCCGGCGCCGAGCACGTCGCGCTGCACCGACTTCGGGGTGAACACGCCGAGTTGTTCGACGTTGTACGCCGCGTGCGTGGCCATCATCTGGATGCGGTCGCCTTTGCGCACCATGCCGTCGACCACCCGCACCAGCATGACCACACCGACGTACGGATCGAACCAGGAATCGATGATCATCGCGCGCAGCGGCGCGTCGCGCACGCCTTTGGGCGGCGGCATGCGGGTGATGACCGCTTCGAGAATGTCGTCGATGCCCATGCCCGTCTTGGCGCTGCAGGGGATGGCGTCGCTGGCGTCGATGCCAATGACGTCTTCGATCTCTTGCTTGGCACGCTCGGGATCCGCCTGCGGCAAATCCATTTTGTTGAGCACCGGCACGACCTCGACGCCGAGGTCCAGCGCGGTGTAGCAGTTGGCCACCGTCTGCGCCTCCACGCCCTGGCTGGCGTCGACCACCAGCAGCGCGCCTTCGCAGGCCGAAAGCGAGCGGCTGACCTCATAGCTGAAATCGACGTGACCGGGAGTGTCGATGAGGTTGAGGGTGTAGGTCTGGCCGTCGCGTGCGGTGTATTGCAGCGCAGCGGTCTGCGCCTTGATGGTGATACCGCGCTCGCGCTCGATGTCCATCGAGTCGAGCACCTGCGCCTCCATTTCCCGGTCCGACAACCCGCCGCAGCGCTGGATGATGCGGTCGGCAAGGGTCGATTTGCCGTGGTCGATGTGCGCGATGATGGAAAAATTGCGAATGAGGTTCATGCAAAAACCGCCGGGGCAAACGGCTCAGGCCCCGCGCAGCCGCCGTGCAGGAAGGCAAGGGGTGGGATCGTCAACAAAAAAGGCGCGACAAGCCTGGCGCGCCCTCAACCCATCATTGCGCATCGAACTGGCAACTGCCGACGCCTGATGAATTTTGATTCTACCGCGTCAAGCGACAGTGGCTTTAGCTCTGCGGCCGCAGCAGGATGTAGAGCGCCGAGTCGCCGCGGCGCACCAGCACTGCCACTTGTTTGCCCGCGGGCAACTGCGCGCTGACGGCATTGAACTGCGCGGCGCTGCCGATCGCCACATTGCCCACGGCGAGAATCACGTCACCCACGCGCAGACCGTCGCGCGCCGCGCCGTTGCGCACCGCCTCGACCAGCACCCCGCTGCTCACGCCGAGCTGGCGTTTTTGCGCCTCGTTCAGGTCGATGACCTTGACCCCTAGTGCATTGGCCTTGCTCACCGCCTCGGGCTTGGGCTCCTGGCTGGCCTGTTCGCCGGGCTTTTTGTCCATGACCCACTCGCCCACCTTGACGTCGAGCGTCAGCGTCTTGCCCATGCGCAGCACCTGCATCGGTACCACGGTGTCGGGTTTGGTCTCGCCCACCAACCGCGGCAGATCGTTGGCCCGCTCCACCGGCTTGCCGTTGAAGCTGATGACGATGTCGCCCGCCTGCACGCCGGCTTGGTCGGCTGCGCCGCCTTTTTCCACCATGCGCACCAGCGCGCCGCGCGCCTGCCCCAGACCGAGCGACTCGGCCAATTCACGGCTGACGGCATCGATCTGCACGCCGATCTTGCCGCGCACCACATAGCCGTGCTTTTTCAACTGCTCGACCACACGCATGGCTTCGTCGATCGGGATGGCGAACGAAATTCCCATGAAACCGCCGGTGCGGCTGTAGATTTGTGAGTTGATGCCAATGACCTGTCCACGCATGTCGATCAGCGGCCCGCCGGAATTACCCGGGTTGACCGCGACGTCGGTCTGGATGAACGGCGTGTAGTCGCCGGTGTCGCGCCCCTTGGCGCTGACGATGCCTGCGGTGACGGTGTTTTCCAGGCCGAAAGGCGAGCCGATGGCCACGACCCATTCGCCGACCTTGACCTTGGACGAATCGCCGATCTGCACCACGGGAAGCGGTTGCTTGGCGTCGATTTTCACCAGCGCGACGTCGGTGCGTTTGTCGACACCGACGAGCTTGGCCTTGAATTCGCGTTTGTCGGTCAGGGTGACGAGGATTTCGTCGGCGCCATCGACCACGTGCGCGTTGGTCATGATGTCGCCGTCCGGGCTGATGATGAACCCCGAACCCACGCCGGTGGGACGCTCCTCTTCACCCTGCGGCGCGTCCTTGCCGCCCTTGGGCGTGTCCGGCGCAGGGATGGGCACGCCGAAAAACCGCCGTAGCAGTTCGCGCGTCTGTTCGTCCATCTGGTCGCCGCTGCCCACCGGCACTTTTTTGTACGTGCGGATATTGACCACCGACGGCCCGGTTTTTTCGACCAACGCGGTGAAATCGGGCAGCGCGCAGGCGCAGGCCGGTTGTGGCGCACTGCCGGCTGCCTGTGCCGGCGCCGCCAGCGTGGCCCCGGTCAGCAGCACGGCCCCCAAACTCATCCAAAAGGTTTTTTTCACCACTATCTCCCTGATACATCGCGCCTGCTCGTCTGCAGGCAATCGGTTTGAATCGATCGTCCAACCCCGTAGTCGGTCACGGCCACCAAGGCGGCAGCCCGCCGCCGGGTCATTGCACACGCACGACTGAGTCGCTGATGCGCCGCAGTGTGCGCTCGGGCACGGCCCCCATGACCGTCAGCCACGATTCACCCACCCGCCTGGACAACGCCAACGTCCCGCCGACCCGCTGCTCCGGAGCGACCGGCTCGGTCAATGCCGCCGACGGCTGGATGAAAATCGACACCGAGGCCAGACCGTCGCTGAGCAGCCATTGCAGCACCTCGGACGACTTACCGCCGACGGTCATGCTGCGGCGAAACACGCCAACGGTCTTGAACCCAGGCACCGGCGCCGACAGCGCCCAGCCTTGCGACTGCAGCGTCACCGGCACGACTTTCATCTGCTCCACAGCGTAGCCCGGCGGCTGCGCCAGGCTGTCGCGCACCAAGTCCAGCCGCGGCGGCACGTTGATGCTCAACTGCGTGAACGCCACTTGGTCGATCACATGCCCGGAGGCGTCGAGTGTTTGCGCCTTGACGAGCAATTGCGAGTCGCGCAACGACCACAGCCGATAACCCCAGCGGAGATCGTCGCGCGGCACGATGGTCGACACCCGGCACTCGTAGCCGGCGCAGCGCGCCTGACCGTTGCGTTCGAGGCGGTAATTGCGGTCAACCTCGCCGTTGGCGGTTTTGAGCAAGCGTGGAAAACTCGTCTGCCCGCCCTGGTTGTCGATGAGCATCAGCCGGTAGTCGGGCCAAGTGGTGCGCACTTGGTCGCCCAGCGACACCATGATGCGTCGCTGGCCGTCGAGAGTTTCGATGCGTTCGAAATGTCCCTGCGGCAACACGTAGTGCACCAGACTGGACGTGCTGATGTCATCTCCACGCTGGGTGATGAACACTCCGCTGTAGTTCAGCGACCGCGCTGCGGCGCTGACGTGCTGCAGCCATTGCTCCAGACCCTGCGCCGGCAAGGGGATGTCGGCTACTGGCTGCGCCTGCTGTCCCGCTGCCGGCGCTGCAGACGGCGTTTGCGCCGCAGCCGCAGTGGCAAACAGCGCAAACGCCCCAACCCCCAGCGCCAGCAGACGCACGCCTGCGCGGACGACACCCAACTCCACAGCCATCAGTGCGCCTGCGCCGCTGCCGGTTCCGGGCGCTGCACCACGACCCGCAAAGTTGCCGGCACCGCAGGCATCATGCCCCCGGCCATTTGCTGGTGCGCCAGCAGATATTCGACCATTGGCATTTGCGCCGAGACCGGGATGATCTGCCCACCATTCTGCCCGCCTGGCGCCGTCAGCTCGGTTTGCACCAGACTACCCTGTGCCATTTGCATGGCTGCGCGGTTGGCCCGCACCGCCACCACCGGAATTTGCGCACCGGCAGCAGCGGTGTCGTCCACGCGGGCGGCGATCACCGGCCGCACGCTGCCGCCAGAAGATGAAGGAGACTGCAAGCCGGGCAAGGCCACCCAGGCCATCACCGCCACCCCGGCGACGGCGGCGGCAACGGCCGTCATGCGGGTGCTCCAGTGCGGCCTGCGGGTGGCGCGCGCCACCGCCAGCCGGCCGTTTTGCGCCGAGGGCCGTAGCACAACGGGCTCGCGCGCCACGGCCGCGCTGACGCGCTGCAAGAACTCGTGTTCGCCAGGCATGGCCGCCAGATCGGCCGAGCGCAGCACGTCGCCAATCTGGGCATAGAGCAACCAATCGCGGCGCAGCGCGTCGTCGCTGGCGGTCTGGCGGATGAAAGCGGCTGCCTGCGCCGACGGCGCGGCGAACTCGGCCTCGCCATCGATCAAGGCCGAAAGCCTTTCCCGCGGGTTTTCTGCACTCATGGTCGTCTCCTGCACAGCCATTTCCCTCTCACCAGCGTTTTCCGCCTTTGTGCTCGATCACCGGACGCAAGCGCTCGGCAATCGCCTCGCGCGCACGGAAGATGCGCGACCGCACCGTTCCGATCGGGCATTGCATCACTTCGGCGATGTCTTCGTAGCTCAGCCCTTCGATTTCGCGCAGCGTGATCGCGGTGCGCAAATCATCCGGTAACGATTCCATCGCCGCATTGACCGTCTGCACGATTTCCTTGGACACCAAAATCGATTCGGGCGTCTCGTTGTTGCTTAGTCGCTCGGTCGGGCTAAAAGTTTCTTCATCTTGTCCCGCGGCATCGCCTTCTGCCACGGTCGGGTCGCGCATCTCGTCGGTGATGGCTTTTTTCGCCGTGTTGACGGCAATGCGGTACAGCCAGGTGTAGAACTGACTGTCGCCGCGGAACTGGCCGATGGCGCGGTAAGCGCGCAAAAAGGTTTCCTGCGCCACATCCTCGGCCTGCGCTGGGTCGCGGATGAAGCGCAACACCAGGCGGTAAATGCGCCGCTGGTATTTGGCAACGAGCAGGTCGAACGATTTTTGATGCCCCGCCTGGACCTGCTGGACCAGAATGGCATCGCTCTGCGCGTCAGGCTCCACCGGATTTCAATGGGGCAGCGCGTCCAGGCGCAGCCGCAACTCGCGAAAAATTCCCGGCTGGATGTCGCTGGGGATGGGCAAGACCACCCGCCCTTTGGCCGTGAGGCCGAGGATGAGCAACAGCCCGGGCAGAGTCATGCCGCGCACTTGCAGCACGTCTTCCAGGCCGTCGCCACGCTGCAAGCGCCAGCCATACTGGCCATGGAACAGCGTGAACGGCCGGATCGACCAATACGGGTATTGCGCCGACAAAATGGCCAGAAACATCGCCGCGGCAAACGCCGCCATCAGGCTGAGCGAGTCGCTGTCGCGCCATACCCAGACCGTCCAGCCCGCCGCCAGTAGAGAGGCGGCGCTGAACAGACCGAGCAGCAAGTGCCAGCGGCCGAAACGTTCGACCCGGATTTGCAACGGCGCAACGGTCTTCATGCTGCTGAGTGAAAAACGCGAAGCCGGGAGCTGCGAATGAGCTGGATTGTCCGCTCAAACACGTTTGAACAAAACCGAGCCGTTGGTGCCACCGAAGCCGAAATTGTTTTTCAGCGCGTAGTCGATGCGCATGTCGCGCGCGGTGTTGGCGCAATAGTCGAGGTCGCACTCCGGGTCGGGGGTGTGCAGATTGATGGTCGGCGGGCAGACCTGGTGATGCACCGACAGCACGGTGTAGACGGCTTCGACACCGCCGGCACCGCCCAGCAGATGGCCGGTCATGGATTTGGTGGAGTTGACCACGAGTTTGTACGCATGGTCGCCGAAAGCGAGCTTGATGGCGTCGGATTCGTTTTTGTCGCCCAGCGGAGTGGACGTGCCATGCGCGTTGATCATCTGCACCGCGTCCGGCGCGACACCGGCGTTTTTCAGCGCCAGCAGCATGCTGCGTCGCGGCCCATCGGTGTTCGGCGCGGTGATGTGTCCGGCATCTCCGCTCATGCCAAAGCCGACGAGTTCGGCGTAGATGGTCGCACCGCGCTTGACCGCCAAGTCGTAGTCTTCCAGCACCATCACGCCGGCGCCCTCGCCGAGGACAAAGCCGTCGCGCTCTTTGTCCCACGGTCGGCTGGCCGTTGCCGGATCGTCGTTGCGCGTGGACAGCGCCCGCGCCGCGGCGAAACCGCCGATACCCAGCGGCGACACGGTGGCTTCGGCACCGCCGGCGACCATGACGTCGGCGTCGCCCGACTCGATCAGCCGCGCCGCCAGACCGATGGCGTGCAAGCCGGTGGTGCATGCCGTGACGACGGAAATATTCGGCCCCTGAAAGCCGTACTCGATCGACACATGGCCGGAAATCATGTTGATGATCGAAGCCGGCACAAAAAACGGCGTGACACGGCGCGGGCCGCGTTCGAGCAGTTCTTTGTAGGTGTTTTCGATCAGCGGCAAGCCGCCGATGCCCGAGCCGATGAGCACGCCCACACGCTCCGGGTCGAGCCCCGCCTGGTCGATGCCGCTGTCACGCACCGCCTGTTTCGACGCGGCAATGCCGTAATGGATGAAGGTGTCCATGTGCCGCGCTTCCTTCGCTGGAATGTATTGCGTCACATCGAAATTGCGCACCTCTCCGGCGATTTGCACCGAGTAGGCCGAGGCATCGAACTTGGTGATGCGACCGATGCCGGACTTTCCGGCAACCAGATTGGCCCAGTTTTCTTCCAGCGTGTTGCCCAGCGGGGAAACCGCGCCAAGGCCAGTAATCGCAATGCGTCGACGAAGGGTCATGTGAAATCAGGCGATCCGCGCCGGCAGCAGCGCTGCGGCGCGAACCGTCAAAAGGTGGCGTGAATGCAAAGGGTGGCTCGATCAGGCGTCAGGCTTTGTAGTGCGCCTTGGCGTAGTCGACGGCCAGTTGCACCGTGGTGATTTTTTCCGCGTCTTCGTCGGGGATTTCGATGTGGAATTCGTCTTCCAGCGCCATGACGAGTTCGACGGTATCCAGGGAATCGGCACCCAGATCATCGACGAAAGACTTTTCGTTGGTCACTTGGTCTTCGGCAACGCCCAGTTGCTCGGCGATGATTTTTTTGACGCGCTGTTCGATGTCACTCATTGAAACCTCCAGTGGAAATGTGAAAAATTTTAGCAAGCGCTGCTGCTGCCTCGACACCAAGATCAAAGCATAACCCCGCCCGGCGACGCCACCATGCATCGGCGCGCAAACTCACTGCATATACATGCCGCCGTTGACGTGCAGCACGGCGCCGGTGATGTACGCCGCCAGCGGCGACGCCAGAAACGATACCGCATGCGCCACCTCCTCGGGCTTGCCCAGCCGTCCCAGCGGAATGCGCGCCAGCAACGGTTGGGTTTGCGCCTGGCTGAGCGCGCGCGTCATGTCCGTGTCGATAAACCCGGGCGCCACGCAGTTGACGGTGATGTTGCGGCTGCCCAGTTCCTGCGCCAGCGCACGGCTCATGCCGGCCACGCCCGCCTTGGCTGCGGCGTAGTTGGCCTGCCCCGGATTGCCGGCAGCACCGACGACCGAGGTGATGTTGATGATGCGGCCATAGCGCTGCTTCATCATCGGCCGGATGACCGCACGCGACAGCCGGAATACCGCGCTGAGGTTGGTCGACAGCACCGCGTCCCAGTCGGCATCGCTCATGCGCATGGCCAGGGTGTCGCGGGTGATGCCGGCGTTGTTGACCAAAACGTGCAGCGCGCCGTGCGCTTTGACGATGTCGTCGACCAGCGCGGCTGCGGCTACGGCGTCGTTGACGTCGAGCACCGCGCCGCGGCCGCCGCAGGGCTGCAGTGCCGCGTCGATGTGTTGCGCTCCGGCAGCGGAAGTCGCCGTGCCGATGACCGTGGCCCCGGCGGCAGCCAGCATCGCGGCGATCGCCGCGCCGATACCGCGCGATGCGCCGGTCACCAGCGCCACCTGCCCGGCCAGCGTGGAAGCGGCTGCGGTGTCAGACGTTTGCTTCATCCTATTGCCTCTCGAATCGAAGGAATGACCGATGCGTCGTCCAGGGCGAACGATCGCAGCGCCGGATCGATGCGCCGGGTCAAGCCGTGCAGCACCTTGCCCGGGCCACATTCGACCACGGTGGCACACCCGGCCTGCGCCAGCGCCCGCACGCACTCGACCCAGCGCACCGCATGGCACGCCTGCCGCGACAGCGCGTCGCGGATGGCCTGCGGCTCGGTCGGGCTGGCGACATCGACGTTGTTGACCAGGCGGATCGTCGGCGGCTGCAGCGGCACGTTTTGCAAATAGCCGCGCAATTGCTCGGCCGCGCTTTGCAGCAAACTGCTGTGAAACGGCGCCGACACCGGCAGCGGCAACGCCCGCTTGGCGCCGGCAGCCTTGAGCAGCTCGCAGGCGCGAGCCACCGCCGCCTGCGTGCCGGCGATGACCACTTGCCCCGGCGCGTTGAAATTCACCGCTTCGACCACTTCACCGGTCTGCTGCGCCGCCTGGGCGCACGCGGCGCGCACCGCCTCATCCTCCAGACCGAGCACCGCCGCCATCCCGCCGGCGCCGACGGGGACCGCGTCTTGCATGGCCTGGGCGCGAAACCGCACCAGCGGCAAGGCGTCGGCCAAGGTCAAGCTTTCGGCAGCGACCAGCGCGGTGTATTCACCCAGGCTGTGCCCGGCCACCCAATCGGGTTTGCGCCCGCCCTCGGCCAGCCACAGGCGGTACAGCGCCACCCCGGCGGTGAGCATCACCGGCTGGGTGTTGGTGGTGAGGTTGAGCTGCTCGGCCGGACCGTCGGCGATGAGCGCAGCCAGGTCCTGCGACAGCACGGCGCTGGCCTCGGCCAGCGTGTCGCGCACCGCGGGATGGCCGGCGACCTTGCCGAGCATGCCCACCGACTGCGAGCCCTGACCAGGAAAGACGAAAGCGAATGACATAGCCAGATTGCAGGCGAAAAACGGAAAAATTTCAGTAATCGATCACCGCCGCACCCCAGGTCAGCCCGCCGCCGACCGCCTCGAACAAAAGCGTGTCGCCACGGCGGATCTGGCCGGAGCGAACCGCGACGTCCAGCGCCAGCGGAATCGACGCGGCCGAGGTATTGCCATGCTGATCGACCGTGACCACGACCTTTTCCGCCGGAATGCCGAGCTTTTTCGCGGTATGCGTCATGATGCGGATGTTCGCCTGATGCGGCACCATCCAGTCGACGTCCTCCGGCGTGCGCTGCGCCCTGGCCAGCGCCTCGCGGGCGACGTCCTCGAGCACGTGCACGGCCTGCTTGAACACTGCCTGACCGTCCATTTTGAGAAACGGACTGCCTGCGATTTCGCCGCCCGACACCCGCCCGGGAGTACAGAGAATGTCGGCTTGCCGTCCATCGGCGTGCAACGCGGCGGCCAGCACTCCCGGCGTGTCGCTGGCGCTGAGCACCACGGCACCAGCGCCGTCGCCGAACAGCACGCAGGTGGTGCGGTCGTTGAAGTCGAGGATGTGCGAAAACACTTCCGCACCGATGACCAGCGCGTGCTGCGTCATGCCGCTGCGCACGAACTGGTCGGCCACGGCCAGGGCGTAGACAAAGCCAGCGCACACCGCTTGCACGTCGAAAGCCGCAGCGCCAGCCACTCCCAGCCGACCCTGGATGAGCGCGGCGTTGGAGGGAAAAATCATGTCGGGCGTCGATGTGGCGACGATGATCAGCCCGACGTCCTGCGCCTGCAGCCCGGCCGCTTCGAGTGCACGCCGCGCCGCCTGCTCGCCCAGATCGACGCTGGTCGTGCCCGGATCGGCGAAATGGCGAAAGCGGATTCCGGTGCGCGACACGATCCAGGCGTCGCTGGTGTCGATGCCGCGGCTGGCCAGATCGGCGGCGAGTTCATCGTTGCTCACCCTGCGCGACGGCAGCGCGCTGCCGGTACCGGAAATTCGAGAAAAGGAGGACATGGAGCGGGATCGTTGGGAAAAAGCGTTCGGCTTTCAGGCTGCCGGCGCAGGCACCAACCTGCCCGGCGAAGGCGGGTGCATCGCCTGCAAAATACCTTCGATTTGTCGCACCACATCGCCCTGCACCGCCTCGTGCGCGCGCAGCAGCGCTTGCTCGAAGGCGAAGGTGTCGGCCGAGCCGTGGCTTTTGACCACCAGCCCGCGCAAGCCCAGCAGCGCCGCACCGTTGTAACGCCGGGGATCGACACGGCGGCGAAACCGCTTGAGCACCGGCATGGACAGCAGCGCCATCAACCGGCTCAGCGGCGTGCGGGTGAATTCCTCGCGGATCATTCCCGTGAGCATTTGCGCCAACCCCTCGGACGTCTTCAACGCCACGTTGCCGACGAAGCCGTCGCAAACGACGATGTCGGTCGTCCCCTTGAAAATGTCGTTGCCTTCGACGTTGCCGTAAAAGTGCAAGCGGCCTTGCGCATCGGCTTCGCGCAGCAGTTCTGCGGCGCGTTTGATGGTGTCGTTACCCTTGATGACCTCTTCGCCGATGTTGAGCAGCCCGACCGTCGGCTGCGCGTGACCACCGGCGGCAGCGAACGCCGTACCCATCACGGCGAACTGCAACAAGTGCAACGGTTCGCAATCGACGTTCGCCCCCAGGTCGAGCATCAGCGTGCCCTGCCCTTTTTGATTGGGCAGGTAAGTGGCAATCGCCGGACGCTCGATGTCGTGCAGCGTCTTGAGCAGGTAACGTGCCACCGCCATCAGCGCTCCAGTGTTGCCGGCGGAGACGCAGGCTTGCGCCCGGCCGTCACGCACCAGCTCGATGGCGCGGCGCATCGACGAGTCGCGCTTGCGCCGCAGCGCCACCTCGACCGGATCGTCAGAGGCGACGACTTCGCTGGCAGCAACGATTTCGACACGCGCATCGCCAGCCAGCCGCAGCGACTGCAGCAACGCGGCCATCGGCTGCGTCTGGCCGACGAGCAGCAGCCGGCTGTCGGGATGTTGACGCAGGAACTGCGCACAGGCCGGCAGCACCACGCGCGGCCCGTGGTCGCCCCCCATGACATCGACGGCAAGGGTGGAACTCATCGCAGCGCAAAAGGCTGAAATGGCAGCTGACGCGCCAGCGACTGGCCTGGCGCAACCCAGCGGTGCAGCGACAAACTGCACCGGCGCAGACGGCTTGGCGTGCGCAGGCGCAAGGTTTACTCGTCAGACTTGGTCTTGACGACCTTGCGCCCCCGGTAAAAACCGTTCGGGCTGATGTGATGGCGCAAATGCGCTTCGCCCGTGGTGGGCTCCACCGCCAAGGGCGGCGCGCTCAAGTGCTGGTGCGCGCGGTGCATACCGCGCTTGGAAGGCGATTTTTTGTTTTGCTGGACGGCCACGGCAATCCCCTGTGAAAAATCTGCGCATTATATGCGCGCACTTCGCCATACCCAAAGCTCAACGTTTGCGCGATGCCTCGAGCAGATCGCGCAACTGGGCAAACGGCGTCTGCCGCTGCCCGCTTTGCCCATCTTCGGGCAACGGCGCCGAGCCTTGCGGCTGCACGCCAGGCGTACAGACATCGTGCATCGGCACCAGCGGCAGGGCGAGGATGAGCTGGTCTTCGATCAACGCGCCGACGTCCACCGGATGCCTCGCCACCAGCGCCTCCTCCTCGGCGTCCAGTTCGTCTTGCGTCAGTTCCGGCTCGTCGAGCACCAGACGGAACTGCACGGTCTCGTCGATGGCCTGCTGCATCTCGTGCAGGCAGCGCTGGCAGATGACGGATAAACCGGCTTGCACCCGCAGGGTGACTATCGGCTGCGCCGGCAACCCCGGACGTTGGCGCATTTCGCCGTGCAAAGACCACGTGACCAGGCCGTCCGCGGCGCTGAGCAGGTCACGCAGCCGTGGCATGTCCGCCAGCGGCGCGCTGCCGTGCAACGCGCCGTGTTGGCGGGCGAAATCGAACATCGCCAGCACGTGCGGTGGCCGCAGCGCCTGGGACGGGTCAGACGGCGAATCGGGCGGAGCAGAGTTCATGGAATTTGAATTTTATGTTTACGCACTGGAACAAGTCCGCATGCCCACGCCGGCGGTGACCTCTTACACTATGGAGTATGGTTGAACGAGGCGGAGCGCAATACCGCCATGATTGGCGATACAGGACGGAACGAGGATGACAAGCTTGGCGCAGTGGTTCCCCACTGGATGGGAGCCTTTTCTTTTTGGCGGAATTTTCATCGGCTTGGGGGTGAGCCTGCTGTTTTGGCTGACCGGGCTGATCGGCGGCATCAGCACGGCGTACACCGCGGTATGGTCGCTGATCACGCGCCATCCGTTTTTTCAACACGAAAAATTCGTTTCGACGCGCAACTGGCGGCTGATGTACGGTCTGGGGTTGATCCTCGGCGCCGTGGTCTTCACCTACACCCTTGGCCACGGTGAGGGCTTCGTCACCAAAGTACCGTTGTGGCAATTATTCGTCGGCGGCATCATTGGCGGTTTTGGCGCGCGCATGGGCGGCGGTTGCACTTCGGGTCATGGCATATGTGGCGTCGGCTCGGGGCAGCTGCCATCGATCCTGGCCGTGATCATTTTTCTCAGCACGGCCATCGTCACCGCCCACGTGGTGCGCAGCCTCGGAGGGTTCTGACGTGACACCATCACAGCACACCAGCGACCGGCTGGTCACCGGCAGCAGGCCCGTTGTCTTTCCGCCGCGGGAGGGGTGAGATGCAGCGCGTTCCTCCGCTTGCCGTCATGCTCTCTGCCCTCGTCGCGGGCAGTCTGTTCGGTTTCGGTCTGGCGTTGTCGACCATGGTACGCCCCGAGGCCATTTTGCAGTTCTTGCTGTTGAAAAATTTTGGCCTGCTCCTGGTCATGGGCGGTGCTGCCGGGGTGACGTTCATCGCCTACCACCTGCTGCCGCGGCTGATGAAACGCCCGGTGTTCGGCGTGGTGTTCGGCAAACATCCATCGCATCTGGACGCGCGCACGCTGATCGGTGCGGCCATTTTCGGTGTCGGCTGGGGGCTGAGCGGCGTTTGCCCGGGGCCGGCGATTGCCGGTCTGGGCGTGGGCAACTGGCCGCTGCTGCTGAGCATAATCGGCATTCTGCTGGGTGCCTGGCTGCACGGTCGGTTTTTTGGCAAGCACTGATGCCCGGCTCCGCCACCGCCGATCTGATTCTGGCCTCCACCTCGCGCTACCGCGCCGAGTTGCTGCGGCGGCTGCGCGTGCCTTTCACCCAGCGCGCCCCCGACGTCGACGAAAGCCGCCAGGCGGGAGAAGCGCCGCAGGATCTGGCGCTGCGGCTGGCGGCGCAAAAAGCCTTCGCCATCGCCCGCAGCGCGCCGGGCTGCTGGGTGATCGGCTCCGATCAGGTGTGCATGCTTGGCGACGCGGTGTTGGGCAAGCCCGGCACGCATGCCGCAGCGGTACGGCAGTTGCAGCGCTTGAGCGGTTGCCGCGCGGTGTTTCACACCGCCGTCTGCGTCATCGCCCCCGACGGTTCCGAGCAGGTGCGCAATTGTCCGACCGAGGTGCAGTTTCGCAGCCTCAGCCCAGCGGAAATCGAAACCTATCTGCGGCTTGACAAACCCTACGATTGCGCCGCCAGCGCCCGATCCGAGTCGCTCGGGCCGGCTTTACTGCAGTCCATGCGTAGCGACGACCCGACCGCGTTGATCGGCCTGCCGCTCATCGCCGTGTGCGACATGCTGCGCGCCAGCGGCTTTGACGTGCTCGATCGCGCCGCGCGGTCAGCGTAGCCCCCAACCCGCGCGGGTGAATTCCCGCACCGCACCCATGCCCAGCTCGGCGCCAAAGCGCTTGGCCAGACGTTCGGCGACGTTTTCCTGCGGCGTGTAGTCAACGATCTCGGGCGCCTTGATTTTGTCTCTGGCGACTTGATCGACGGTGCCGTAACCGTCGGCTAGGCCCTGCTGCACTGCCGTTTCACCTGTCCACACCAGGCCGGAGAAGGTTTGATCGTTGACCTTCAACCGCTTGCCCCGTCCCTGTTCGACCGCGGAGATGAACTGCTTGTGGATTTGCTCCAGCATGCCCAGCGCGTAGGCTTTCTGCGCTTCGGGCATGGGGGAAAACGGGTCCATGAAACCTTTGTTCGCCCCGGCGGTGAGCAGGCGCCGGCTGATGCCGAGCTTGTCCATCAGCCCGGAAAAACCGAATCCGTCCATGAGCACGCCGATCGAGCCCACCAGGCTGGCCGGATTGACGTAAATGTCGTTGGCCGCAGCGGCAACGTAATACGCCCCGGAAGCACACACCTCTTCGCACACGGCGTACACCGGTTTGTTGTATTTGGCGCGCAGCCGATCGATTTCGGCGTAGATCTGGCTGGCCTGCACCGGACTGCCGCCGGGGCTGTTGATGCGCAGAATCACGCCTTTGGTTTGCGGGTCGTCGAACGCATCTTGCAGCGCCGAATTGATGTTGTCGGCACTGGCGCGCGAGTCGATGGAGATCTCGCCGTTGATTTCGATCAGCGCGGTATGCGGCCCCTTGGCAGAATTGTCGACATACTTGCCGATCACACCGCCGAACACCACCGCGCCCACGATTGCCAGCAAGACGAGGCGGAAAAAAATCGACCAGCGCCGCGCCCGGCGCTTTTCGCGCACGACTTCCATCACCAAGTTTTCCAGAACCTGGCGCTCCCAGGCGCCGGGCTGCGACGGGGCGGCCGCGTGCTGCTGCGGCGTGGATTCAGGTGAGGTGGCGCTCATAGAGGATTTGGCAAAACAGCAAATGGACGAGGGACTCGGGCCGGATCAGCGGGCTCGCCAATCGGGCGCGGCGCTGCGGTGCAGCGCCGCCGTCAGCACCGGCAGGCAATGGATTGGCTTGCAATGCAACCGTTGCAGATCGGCAAAGGATAGCAGCCTCGTTTTGCCGAGACAGCGCGGCAACGCGGCAGCCGCTGGGCAAACCGCGCGCGAGTTGCGCTTTGGCAAGGATGGGCAGAACTAGTTGTGTGAGAATTTCCCACGTTTTCTGTCCAACCCCCTCTCTTTCCATGATCATCATGTGCAAACGTTGTTCTCTCCTTGCCGCGCTGCTCGCTGCGTGCAGCGCGGGTAGCGCACTGGCCGATCCGGCGCTCACCGTGGGCAATTCCCTGTCGTTTTTCCAGGGCACGTTCGGCACGGCCAACACCATCAATATCCGCTACGACGCCACCGACATCCAATACGCCGACGGCAACAACTGGCGAATCAAGCTGACCGTGCCGTATGTGTCGGAATCCGGTCTGCCCGTCGGCGCCACGGTGTCGGGCAACACCGTCGTCGGCGGCAGTTCCGCCACGGCGCAGACGCATTCGGCCAGCGGGCTGGGCGACGTCTGGCTGGCGGCGCATTACAAAATCGCCGCGGGCAGCGGTCTGGTGCCATCGGTCACGCCCTACGCCAAAATCAAATTCGGCACGGCATCGGCCGCCGATGGTCTGGGCACGGGGAAAAACGATTACGAAGTCGGCGTCGGCCTGCAGCAAGCGGCCGGGCGGAATTGGTTTCCCTTCGCCAATCTGGGATACCGCTTCGTCGGCAGCCCGGCCGGACAGTCGTTGCGCAACATCGCCATTTATCAAGCCGGTGTCAGCTACTTGGCCGACAGCCGCAACATCGTCACGCTGATGTACGCCGGTCAGCAAGCACAGGTCAGCGGTGCGCCGGCACCGTCGGATGCCATCCTGGCATGGAATTACAACGTCACCCCGGCAGGCAGCGGATTGCAGGTCTATGTCGACAAGGGCCTGAGCCACGGCAGCGCCCATTTCGGTATCGGCATCGGCGGACAAATCGTGTTCTGACCGCAACGCCGCGACCGCCGCGTACCGCCCTGTGGGGCGCAGCAGCAGTGGCGGTTTTCGCACCGGCCGGCTCTGCCGGCTTTTTTCACGGGCGCGGCAGGCTGGGCATCGGCGGTGCGCTGGGCATCACCGGTGCCGGCGGTGAAGGCGGCGGCGCGACCATCGGCGGGTTCACCACAGGCGCGGGCGGTGCAGATGGCACGGATGGCACCGGCGGCGTCATGCTGGGCGCAGCAGGCGGCACGAACGTCGGAGCGTTCACCGCGGGCATTTGCGGCACTGCGGGCATGGCCGGAGTCGGCATCACGACAAAACCCGGCTGTGGGACGTTGGGCATGGACGGCACCGGCGGCGCGGACATGAGGCCCGGCGCCACCATCCCGGAGGCGCCGGCTGGCAACGCCATGCCGCTACCGTGCCCTGCCGACGGCAAGGCCGCCGACGGCGGCAGCGCGAACTGCATCGGATCGACACGCGCAATGACGGTCTGGACGACCACAGTCTGCCCGTCGCGCACGGTGCCGATCAGCGCAGACGGCGACAGCGCCGTGGCTGCGGCCTCACGCAGCAAGCTCTGGACCGTGGCATCGGCCCCCTGCAAGGCAAACCCTTGCGCGCTCAGCCCCTGCGCGTCCTCGTGCACATAGGCCACCAGCACCAGTCGCGCGCCGACGGGCAGCGTCAACGCCGTGCCGGCGCGTCGCACGGTGTCGATGCGCGGCAGCGCGCCGTTTTGCCTGCCTTCAACGATGACCTGCTGACCAAGCTCCACGTCTGCGGGCAGCGGGTGTGCGCCCAGCGCCAACCACTCGCCGCCCACACGCACCCGGCGCGCCGCGGTGTCTACTGCGTCCAAACGCCCGCGCAGCAGCACCGGGGCGGCGTGCCCGGCTGCCGGTCGCGGCAGTCGCACCAGCCGCAGCGCCCGCCAGGTCGCCCCAGTCTGATGCAGCGCGCTGATGCGCACCACATCGCCCGGCGCCAGCTCCGACAGCGACAGTGGCTGGTCGTCATCGTCGCGCAACAGGCTCGACGGCGTGAGCACGATGGTCTGGCCGAGCACCTTCAGGCGCGCCGCGGCGCGGTCGACGTGGCTGATGCGCCCGACCACGGCGTGGTCCACCGCCACGTCCAATGCGTCGAGCCGCTGCCCATGCTGCTGCGCCCGCACCGTCACCATGTCACCCAGATGCAGGCGGGGCGCCGGCGCCGCCTGCCCATCGACGAAGTAACGGGTGTGGGGCGGCAGCTCATACTCGCCGCCGTTGACAAAAATGCTGCCGAAACGCTGAATCGGGCCGACGGCGACGATGCCCGTGCCGCCGATGCCGCCAGGATCGATGCCCGTGCCGCCAATCCCCCCCGGCGTGCCGGCTACAGAGCCGGCGATGCACGCGCTCAGCCCGATCCAGACCACGCCGGCGACGCGCAGCAGTCGGCCCAAGGCGTTGTCGAGCCTGCCGATCATGTTCGTTCTCCCTGCCTGGAGCCGGTTTGCGCAGCCGGCTCCTCGTAGTAATACACCCCAAGCCGCAGTCGTCTGCGCGGCTGTGGCTCCAGGCTCGTCCCTGCCTGCGGCAGCGACTCGGCACGCGCCACGCGCTGGTAGGCATCGTGCAGCGCCTGCTCGCCCAGGCGGCGCAAATCGCCGCGCACCGCCTCGACCACCGCTGCAGGCAGATCGTCGAAGTACACCGACTGCTCCAAAAACGCCGGCAACCGGCCTTCGAGGTTGTGCACCGCGGCGCGCAAGTGGTCGCCCAGATGCGCCCCCATGAACGCCAGGCGGTCTTCGGCCAGATCGGACACATAGCCGCTGCGCAACAGCCTGACCGTGTCGTCCTGCAGCGCCACCACCCCCGCACGCAGCAGTTCGTCGAGCACGGTACGCGGCCGCATGTCCGCCTTCACCAGCCGCACCAGCGCCTCGAAACTCGGCTCGTCGTTCGCCGCGCGCAGCGGCAGGTCCCGCGGCTGACCCTGGGCGTCGCGGTAAGCCTCGCAGGCCGCCCAGGCAGCGACCACCTGCGCCGACAAATTCGCCCCATGCCGCAGCGCGATGTCGCCCGAACCCGCCGCGAGCTCGTCGCGCAGCCGGCGGACCTCCTTGCGATGGATGCCGCTGAGCAGGCTCACCCGGCTGTCGGTCGGCGCCGGCTTGCCCGCGCTGGTGTCCAGCGCCACGGTTTCGCCGACATAGACGAACTTGAGCAATTCAGCCAACGCGCCGTACGTCCACCCCTGCGTGATGAGATAGCGAACGAACGGGCGCAGGATGGACAGCGCGGCGGATTTGAGAGCGTCGTGCATGGTGAGCAGGATAACCGAGCGCCAGTTCGCTTGACGTGGGAAATTTTGCCACTATTATACCGGCCAACGATTGTGGGAAAGATTTCCACACTCGGAAGAAGCTTCCTTCCCTACTTCACAGGAGTCTTGTCATGTCGACCATCCGCCACCTCACTGCACTGTCGGCCGCCATCGCCGCCGTATCACTGACTTTCGGTATCGCCAGCGCGCAGACTGCACTGCAAACCGCCGCCGACGGGCAGACCGCCACCGGCACGTCGGGCCGTTCGTCAAGCGCAGCTCCCTCCACGCAAACCGGCGGCGACGCATCGGCAGGCCAGCGCGCACAAACGCGCACGACGGCGCAAACGCAGAACGGCACCGCCACGGCCAAGGCGGCAGGCGCATCGAGCACGCAAATCCGTACCCCATCGCAGGAGCGGCAGACCGTGCAGACGCGCAGCCAGACACAAACGCAGACCCAGACCAGCACGGCCACTGGCGCGCAGGGCAATGCCGCTGATTCCGGCCAATCCAGCCGCGCGCCGCAACCTGGCCTTGGGCTGCTCGATGTGCAGACCGGCGCCCAGGGCAGCGCGCAGGCCGCCGCTGCCGTGCCTGCGGTGCAACCTCCCGTCGTACCCGCAGTGCAGCGCCCCAGCGTGAATATGCCAGCGGTGCAGCCCCCCACGATGACCCCGCCCGTGGTCACGCCTGCCGCGGTCAACGTTCCTGCCGTCACCACTCCGGCAGTGCAGGTGCCGACAGTGACCACGCCTGCCGTGCAGGTGCCGGCGGTGACGACGCCGGCCGTCACCGTCCCGGTCGTCACCACGCCCAGCGTGAACGTCCCTGCGGTCAACGCGCCGTCGATCAATCTGCCCAACGTGATGCGGCCGCAGATGTAAATCCTCCGTCGCCTGCCGTACCCGTGGGCGCACGGCAGGGCGGTCAGCCGTGTTGCGCCAAATAGCCGTGCAACTCGGCGACCGAGTGCAGCAGCGCCACGGGCTGCAAGGCCAGCAGCTGCTCGCTGCCGTGTGCGCCGTAAGTCACACCGATGCCCTGGCAAGACGCGTTGCGTGCCATTTGCAAATCGTGCGTGGTGTCGCCGATCATCACCGTGCGCTGCGGCGGGCTGGCGAGTTCGGCCATGATTTCATGCAACATCGCCGGATGCGGTTTGGAAAATGTTTCGTCCGCGGTGCGCGTGGCGTCGAACAGTCCGCGAAATTCCGGCCGATCCATCGCCCGGCTCAGTCCGAGGCGGGATTTCCCAGTGGCCACGGCGAGGTTGTAGCCCGCCGCCTTGAGCGCGTGCAGCAAATCGAGCACGCCGTCGAACAGCGTGAGCTGCGCATCGAGCGCGAAGTAGTGCCGGCGGTACGCTGCGGCCAGTCGCGGGTAGTCGGCGTGCGGCAAATCCGGCGCTGCATGCCGCAAGGCGTCTTCCAGTCCCAATCCGATGACGTAAGACGCCGCCTCGCGGCTGGGAACGGGCAACCCCATGTCGCTGCAAGCCTGCTGGATCGCGCCGGTGATCGCAGCGGTCGAATCCATCAGCGTGCCGTCCCAGTCGAACACGATCAGGTCGTAGTTCTGGCGGTGCATGGTCGGGAATGGGTCGTGGTGTTGGCTCACGCGCATTGTGCACGCAATGTGTCAAGCCATTGTGTCCACTGCGCGGGCAGCGGCGCCTGCAGCAGCAGGCGCTGACCCGTGGCCGGGTGGGCAATGGCCAGCGAGGCTGCATGCAGGGCCATGCGTTTGAACGGCGGCAGGCCGGCGATCTGGCCTCTTGCCAGTGCCAGGTTCAGCGCCTCGTCGCCATACTTGTCATCGCCGACGATGGGGTGGCCGCAGTGCGCCAGGTGCACGCGGATTTGATGCGTGCGGCCGGTGAGCAGCCGCGCCTGCATCAGAGTCAGTCCATTCCATGGTCTAAGTTCGGGCAGGGCGAACTGCTCTAGCGGCCGAAACTGGGTGCGCGCCTCCTGCCCTTGCTGCGCGTCAACCCGTACCCGGCGCTCGCCGCTCGCCAGCAAATATTTGTATAGCGGCGCATCGACTCTCTGCGCTCCGCCCTGCCACAGACCGGCCACCAGCGCGACGTAGCGCTTGTCCGCCTGACGCTCGCGCAGCGCGGCGTGCAGCACGGTCAGCGCGCTGCGTTTTTTCGCCACCAGCAGCAAGCCGGAGGTTTCGCGGTCCAGACGGTGCACCAGTTCGAGGCACTTCGCCTGCGGTCGCGCCGCGCGCAGCGCTTCGATCACACCGAAATTGACCCCTGAGCCGCCATGGACGGCAACCCCGGCGGGCTTGTCGATGGCCAGCAGGTCGTCGTCCTCGTACACCACGGGAAACTGCAGCGCCCGCGCGGGCCGCGGCGTCGGGACAGCCGCCACGCGCACCGGCGGAATACGCACCTGGTCGGTCGCGTGCAATTTTTGCTCTGCGCTGGCACGAGCGCCGTTGACCCGCACTTCCCCCGAACGCACGATGCGGTAAATATGGCTGCGCGGCACGCCCTTGAGGTGACGGGCCAAAAAATTGTCCAGCCTCTGCCCCTGCCCGGCGTCTCCGACCTGCAGCAGACGGACCTGGGCGGATGGCGCACTGTGCATATAATCAAACATGAAGTTGTGGAGCCGAACGTCAGAATTTTGGCAATATTTCCGCGCAGTTGCAAAACGCGACGGCGCCGCGTGCCAAAACCGCTGAGTGCCCGTCCATCCTGCCTGCCCCATGCCGCGCGCTGCCGGCCAGAGCGATCAGGACAACCGCAGCCTGCCGGTGCAGGTCGCGGCAAAACGTGTGCACATTTTAGTTTCGGCGCCGCGCCTTGCACCGCGTTGCCGCGGGAGCGGGGCCGACTTCACCGAAATGCGCGTTGTCCCAAAGCCTGGCCGATGCCGTTGCACCGTAGCCGTTGCGCCATGAACCCGAAGGTACGCAATGCACCGCTGGCTTTGTCACACTGGAATTCAACCGTTGAACCCGACTCTTCGCCCACGTTTGCACCATAGCCTCGGCGGCTTGCCGCCTGGCCTGGCCGTCGGCGAAATCTGCTCTTGTCCTCCCGTTCTCACCAATGCCCGATCGCCCGCCACGTGCGGCGATGCAGGCCGGCAATGCTTGCCGCGCCGGCGCCGCTCGTTACCAGCCCCGCCCGGGCCGGCGCTGGCCGCTGCAGCGCCCAAGGGGGAATGTCAGGAGTTTCCGGCATGAGCAAGGTCTGATTCTGCCCGCCCGGGCTTGCCGCGTGTCGTGGCGGCCCGCGCCTGGTTTGAGCTCCAGCGAGCAACGCATGGGGGCGCTCGTGTGCCCGCTTTGTATCGGCCGCTGCGGCGGCCAGGAGCTTTGACATGAAACGCATGTTGTTCAACGCCACGCAGTCCGAAGAGCTGCGCGTGGCCATCGTCGATGGGCAGAAACTGCTCGACATCGACATCGAACAAGCCGGGCGCGAGCAGCGCAAGGGCAATATCTACAAGGCCGTGGTCACCCGCGTCGAGCCGTCGCTCGAAGCCTGTTTCGTCGACTACGGCGAGGAGCGCCACGGCTTTCTGCCGTTCAAGGAAATCTCGCGGCAGTATTTCAAGGAGGGCGTGGCCCCGTCGCATGCCCGCATCCAAGATGTGATCCGCGAAGGTCAGGAACTGCTGGTGCAGGTGGAAAAGGAAGAGCGCGGCAACAAGGGTGCGGCGCTGACCACCTTTATTTCGCTGGCCGGGCGCTACCTCGTGCTCATGCCCAACAACCCGCGCGGCGGCGGCGTCAGCCGCCGCATCGAGGGCGAAGACCGGCAGGAGCTGCGCGAAACCATGGATCAGCTGCAACATCCGGAAGGCATGAGCCTGATCGCCCGCACCGCAGGCATCGGCCGCACCGCCGAAGAACTGCAGTGGGACCTGAACTACCTGCTCAAGCTGTGGAGCGCCATCCGCGACGCCGCAGACACGCAAAAAGGCGCGTTTTTGATCTACCAGGAATCGTCTCTGGTGATCCGCGCCATCCGCGACTACTTCACCTCCGACATCGGCGAAATCCTCATCGACACGCAGGATGTCTTCGAGCAGGCGCGCCAATTCATGCTGCACGTCATGCCCGACACCGTCGAGCGCGTCAAGCGCTACCGCGACGATCTGCCGCTGTTTTCCCGTTTCCAGATCGAGCAGCAGATCGAAACTGCGTATTCGCGCACCGTCAACCTGCCATCTGGCGGAGCCATCGTCATCGACCATACCGAGGCGCTGGTCGCGGTGGACGTGAACTCCGCGCGCGCCACCCGCGGCAGCGCGATCGAAGACACGGCGCTGCGCACCAACCTCGAAGCCGCCGATGAAGTCGCGCGGCAGATGCGGCTACGCGACCTCGGCGGCCTGATCGTCGTCGACTTCATCGACATGGAGGAGCCGCGCAACCAGCGCGCAGTCGAAGACCGGCTGCGCGACGCCTTGCGACAGGACCGTGCCCGCGTGCAGGTGAGCAAGATTTCCAAGTTCGGGCTGCTCGAACTGTCGCGCCAGCGGCTGCGCCCGGCACTGTCCGAGGGCGCCTACGTCACCTGTCCGCGCTGCAACGGCACCGGCCACATCCGCGACACCGAGTCCAGCGCGCTGCAGATCCTGCGCATCATCCAGGAAGAGGCGATGAAAGAAGGCACCGCCGCAGTGCACGTGCAGGTGCCGGTCGAAGTGGCGTCGTTCCTGCTCAACGAAAAGCGTGCCGAGATCACCAAGATCGAACTGCGCCAGCGGCTGTCGATTCTGCTCATTCCGAACAAACACCTCGACACGCCGAACTACAAACTCGAACGCCTCAAGCACGACGACCCCCGGCTGGACAATTTGCCCACCAGCTACAAAATGGCCGAGGCGATGGAGGAGGACACCGCCATCACCCGTCGCGACCGCGAGCAGCGCCCGCGGCAGGAAGCGCTGGTGCGCGGCATCACTCCAGAAAGCCCGGCACCGCTCGCTCCTGTGGCTGCACCTCAAACCGTGGCGGCGACGCCGCCCGAGATCAGCACCGCAACGCCAGCCCCCGCACAGCCTGCCAGCGCCCAGGGGTCATCGGGCGGCTTTTTCGGCTGGGTCAAACGACTGTTCGGCAGCGACGCCGCACCGGCGCCGGCAGCGTCCGCCACACCGCCTGCGGCCGCATCCGCGCCAGCCGAGCAGCCCGCCGCACCCCGGGGGCCGCGTCAGACCGCCGCGGGCAACGGCGGCCGCCGCCGCGGCGGCAAGGATCGGCCGCGTGAGGGCCAGGCCGATGCTCGCCAGCGCAACAATGGCGCAGCGCCCAATGAGGTCGAAACCGCCAGAACCGAAGCCACAGCCGCCGGTCGCGCCCGGGCGCAACGCGGCCAGCAACCGGCGGGCGAGCGTGGCAAACGCGAGCGCCCGGTTGAAGAAGCGGCGACGCGCAGCGAGGCTGGCGAGACCATCACCGCCGGCCAGGCCATGGTGAGCGCGCAATCTACAGCCGAAGCGCCGACGCGCGCCAATGGCAGCAGCCGCGCGGCCAACCGCCGGCCGCGCCGCGACATCGACGCAACGACCAACCAGGCTGCCGCCGACGTCCTGGCGCCGGCTGAGAACGAAGCCCAGCCGCCAGCCACCGCCGAGCAGCCGCCTGCCGAGGCGGGCGATGGCCAGCGGCCTGCAGAGCGCAAGCCGCGCAGCCGGCGCGGCCGTGGTCGCCGCGGCGGCCAGCGCGAAGGCGAGGCCATGACCGAAAGCATCGGCAACGTCGTCGAGCCGGGCGAAGCGCCTGCAGCCGCACCGGACGCAGCGGAGCAACCGGCACCAGGCGGCAGCAGCTCATCAGGCTCTCTGGCCGCTCCCCTGGTGTTGCCCGATGCGGCCAGTGCCGTCGACCAAGCGCGGCACAGCCCCAGCGTTGGGCAGGCAGCGGCCGTGGCGGAAAAAACCTCCGAGCCGCCGACCGCGGCCGCGGCATCAGAGTCGGCTGCAGACGCCGTACCGCCGGCGGCGGCGACCGCTTCGACCGCGGCAGCCGCGCCTGCCGGCGCCGAACCCCAAACGGCTGCCACCTACGTCCTGCCAGTGCAAGCGCTGCAGCGCACGGTGACCGCCGCTGGGCTGCAATGGGTGCAGTCCGACCCCGAGGCGATTCGCCGCGTACAGCAGGAATTGGCCGCACAACCGGCACCGATCCACGTACCGCGAGAGCGCAAACCCGCGCCCAAGGTCGATGACGGTCCGCTGGTTCTGGTGGAAACCGTGCGTCCGCTGCCCACCTTGCAACTGCCGGAAACCGCGCAACGCGCGCAGTGAGCGTCTCGGCGCGGCGGCGTTCAAGCCGTCGTGCCCGGTGCCTCGCGCAATCCCTGCGCCACCGTGGGGTAGCGCAGGCGCACGCCCAGCTCGGCTTTCATCCGCGTATTGTCCAGGCGGCGGGATTCGCGCAAGAAGCTGAGCATCATCGGGCTCAGGCCTGCGGCCTGCGCCCGCGCGCGTGCCACCCGCGGCGGCCGGGGCAGGCCGTACAGATCGGCGGCCAGATCGGCATACTCGCCCATGCGCAGCACGCTGTCATCGCTGATGTTGTAAGTGCGTCCGGGTGCAGCGCGCTCCAGCGCCAGCAGACAAATACGCGCCAGATCGTCGGCGTGGATGTGGTTGGTGTACACGTCGTCCTCGGGGATCAACACCGGCAGCCCCTGCTGCAGCCGCGCGCGCGGCGAACGTGCCTGCCCGTCATAGATGCCGGGAATGCGCAGCACGGCGACGCTCCAACCGTGTTCACGCCCGGCCCGCCGCCATTGCCGCTCGGCATCGCAACGCCGCTGAGCGCGTGCCGTCTGCGGCTGGCACGGCCGGGTTTCGGCCACGAGCGCGCCGGCACAATCGCCGTATACCCCGCTGGTGCTGGCATAGACCAGGCGCAAGGATTTTTTCCGCGGCCCGGATAACATGGCCGACTGTTTCAGTCTGGAAATCAGCTGGCGGCTGCGCAGGTCGATGCTTTCGGTGCCGTCTGCCGGCGGCGCGAGCATCAGCACGCGATCGGGAGCCAACCCCGCCAGCCGCCACAAGGTCTGCGGTTCGTCGAGGTTGCCGACGATGGGCACGATGCCCGCGGCACGCAGCGCCGTCAACCGTTGCGGCGACGAGGTCAGCGCGATCAGCCGGTAACGCCGCCGCGCCAGCGCGGCCACACGCATGCCGATGTCGCCGCAGCCGACGATGAGCAGCCGCGGCCGCCGGTGTCCAGACGGGTTTTTTGCCTTCCACATGCTTCGTCCTCACTATGAGTCATCGCGTCACCGTCCAGCCTAGCGGCCACCAGTTCACCGTCGGCGCGGATGAAACCTTACTCGCCGCCGCCATCCGCCAGGCGGTCGGTCTGCCCTACGGCTGCCAGGATGGTGCCTGCGGCGCGTGCAAATGCAAGCTGCTACAAGGTGAAGTCGCGCTCGGCGCGCACCAGCTCAAGGCACTGAGCGAGGCCGAACGGGCGCAGGGCTTCATTCTCGCCTGCCGCGCCAAGGCATTGACCGATGTGGTGATCGAAAGCCACGAAGTCGCCGGAGCGGATGCCTACCCGGTGAAAAAAATGCCCGCCCGCGTCAGCCGCATCGAACGGCTCGCGCCCGACGTGGTGCGGGTGATGCTGCAACTGCCGGCGGCCGACCCGCTGCGCTACCGCGCCGGGCAATACATCCAATTCCTGCTGCCCGACGGCGCACGGCGCAGTTACTCGATGGCCAACGCCCCGGGCGACGCGGCGCAAATCGAACTGCACCTGCGGCTGATGCCCGGCGGCAGGTTCACCGAGCACGTGTTCCACACGATGAAGGAAAAGGACATTTTGCGCATCGAGGGGCCCTTCGGCAGCTTTTTCCTGCGCGACGACGCGCAGCACAAGCCGATGGTGTTCCTCGCCTCGGGCACGGGGTTTGCGCCGATCAAGGCCATGCTGGAGCAGATGCAACAGACCGCCGATGCACGCCATGTCACGCTGTACTGGGGCGGGCGCAGGCTGCACGACCTGTATCTGCTCGACTGGGTGCAGCAGCAATGTGCCGCCAACCCCCGCCTGCGCTTCGTCCCGGTACTGTCGGAGCCCGACGCCGGCTGGAGCGGACGCACCGGCCTGGTTCACCAGGCGGTGATGGCCGATCTGCCCGATCTATCGGGCCACGCCGTATATGCCTGCGGCGCTCCGGTGATGGTGCAGGCGGCGCAGCGCGATTTCATCGCCCACTGCAGGCTGCCCGATGACGCGTTCTACGCCGACGCTTTCACCACCGAAGCCGACAAGGCGGCTACCGGCGGTTGACTCACGGCCCGTACCGCGACCTCTGCCGCTTGCGCGGCTGCGGTTTACTCGCCGAGATAGGCTGCACGCACCCGCGGGTCATCGAGCAGTTGGCTGGCCGGGCCGGTCATGCTGATCTGCCCCGAGTCCATGACGTAACCGCGGTCGGCCAAGCCAAGGGCGCGCTTGGCGTTTTGTTCGACGAGCAAAATGGTCACGCCCTGCTTGGAAATGTCTTGGACCACCTCGAAGATTTTGTCCACCATGATCGGCGACAGACCCATCGACGGCTCGTCGAGCAGCAGCACCTGCGGTCGGCTCATCAGCGCCCGCCCCATCGCCAGCATTTGCTGCTCACCGCCGGACATGGTGCCGGCGAGTTGGTCGCGCCGCTCTTTCAGCCGCGGGAACAGGGCGTAGATTTTGTCGATGTCGGCGTCGATCTCTTTGTCCTTGCGGGTGTACGCGCCCATCAGCAGGTTTTCCTGAATGGTCATGCGGGTGAACACTCCGCGCCCCTCGGGCACCATGCACAACCCCTGGCGCACCAGGTCGAACGCGCCCTGGCCGTTGATGCTGCGCCCGGCGTAGAACACTTCGCCGTCGGTGATCGGCTGCAAGCCGGTGACGGCTTTGAGCGTGGTCGTCTTACCCGCACCGTTGGCACCGATGAGGCTGACGAGTTCGCCCTTGCGCACTTCGAGGTCGACCCCCTTGACCGCCTGGATGCCGCCGTAGGACACGCGCAGGCCGGTGATTTTCAAAACGGTTTCTGCCATGCTCAATGCCCTCCTGCGCCGAGATAGGCTTCGATGACTTTGGGATTTTTCTGCACCTCGGCAGGGACTCCTTCGGCGATGATCTTGCCGTAGTCGAGCACGGTGACACGATCGCACAAGCCCATGACCAGCTTGACATCGTGCTCGATGATCAAAATGGTGCGGCCGTCTTGTTGGATCGACGTCAACAGCTCGCGCAGTTGCAGTTTTTCCGTCGCGTTCATCCCCGCGGCGGGTTCGTCCAGCGCCAGCAGCTGCGGATCGGTGGCCAGCGCGCGGGCGATTTCCAGCCGGCGCTGGTCGCCGTAAGACAGCGTGCGCGCACGAAAATCGGCGTAGCGCTCGATCCCCACGTATGCCAACAGCTCGCGCGCACGTTCGCGGATGGCGCGCTCTTCTTCCTTGAAGCGCCGCGTGCGAAAGACGGCGCCGAGCACCGCGCTCTTGGTGCGCACATGGCGGCCGACCATCACGTTTTCCAGCGCCGTCATGTCCGGAAACAGGCGGATGTTCTGGAAGGTGCGCGCGATCCCCTCGCGTGCCACTTGGTGGACCGCTGCCGGCTTGTACGGCTTGTCGGCAAGGATGAACTCACCGGAGTCGGGCGGGTACAGACCGGTGATCACGTTGAAAAACGTGGTCTTGCCGGCGCCGTTGGGGCCGATCAGACCGTAGATCTGCCCGCGCTTGATTTCGATACCGACGTCACTCAGGGCTTGCAGCCCGCCAAAGCGTTTGGATGCGCCGCTGACACGCAAGACGACCTCGCTCATGCCGCACCTCCTTTGCCTGCCGGCGCGGGCAGTTTGCTGATGCCCTTGCCATGCTCCGGCGCGGGCCATAACCCCTTGGGCCGCAAAATCATGATGATGATCATCGACAGCGCGTAGATGAGCTGGCGCAGGATGCCACTATCGATGAACACATGGCCGAAGGCGTGCTGCTGCCAGTCGGAAATGAACCCGGTGTAACGCAGCGCCTCGGGCAGCACCGACAGCAGCACGGCTCCGAGGATCACCCCGGGAATGTGCCCCATGCCGCCGATGACCACCATGGCCAGCACGATGATCGACTCCAGCAGCGAAAACGACTCCGGCGAGACAAAGCCCTGGAACGCCGAGAACATCACCCCGGCCACGCCGCCGAACGTCGCGCCCATCGAAAACGCCAACAGCTTCATATTGCGGGTGTTGATGCCCATGGCCTTGGCGGCGATTTCGTCCTCGCGCATCGCCATCCAGGCGCGGCCGATGCGCGAATCCTGCAAGCGGTAACTCAAAATCACCACGCCGACGACGAGCAGCAAAAACAGCCAGTAATACTGCGCCACCGACGGGATGGTGTAGTTGCCGATGTCGATGTTCTGGTTCAAATCCCAGCCGAACAAGCGGATGCCGTGGATGCCGGAAATCCCCTGCGGGCCGTTGGTGATATTGATCGGCGCGTTCAGGTTGTTCATGAAAATGCGGATGATCTCGCCAAAGCCCAGCGTGACGATGGCCAGGTAATCACCGCGCAGCTTGAGCACCGGCGTGCCCAGCGCAATGCCCGCGCCTGCCGCCAGCGCCGCGGCCATCGGCACGACCAGCCAGATCGACACGTCGAAGCCGTTGGGGAACATCGCGCCCAGTGAATCGAAATTGCTCGTGAGCTGATTCGACGACAACAGCGCATACAGATAAGCGCCAACGGCGTAGAACGCGATATAGCCCAAATCGAGCAACCCGGCCAGGCCGACGACGATGTTCAACCCCAGCGCGAGCATGATGTAGAGCATGGCAAATGCGGCGATACGCACCCAGGCGTCGCCGGCGATTTGCAGCACCAGCGGCAAAGCAATGAGCGCCGCGCCGCCGGCAACGATCCAAACCCAGTTCTTCTGTTTGTCCATGTCCGCTCTCCTTCAGGCGCGATCGGCCACGCGCTCACCCAGCAGCCCTTGCGGGCGCAGCGTCAGCACCAGAATCAGCACGATGAAGGCGAAAATGTCCTGGTAGTTGCTGCCGAACACGCCGTTGGTCAACGTGCCGATGTAACCCGCGCCCAGCACCTCGATCACGCCCAGCAGGATGCCGCCGAGCATCGCTCCGGACAGGTTGCCGATGCCGCCGAGCACCGCAGCGGTGAACGCTTTCAAACCGGGGGTGAAGCCCATGTAAAAGTTCGCCGTGGCGAAGTTGGCGAACCACATCACCCCGGCGATGGCCGCAAGCATCGCGCCGATGACGAAGGCTGCGGAAATCACCAGATTCGGGTTGACGCCCATGAGCGACGCCACCCGCGGATTTTCCGCCGTGGCGCGCATCGCCCGGCCGAGCTTGGTGTGGTTGACCAGCCAGGTCAGACCGGCCAGCAGCACCGCGGTGATCACCAGAATCATGACCTGCACCGGCGTGATGACCACACCGCCGAAATGAATGATGTTGCTCGGCAGCAAGTGCGAGGGAAAGACCTTGTAATCACGCCCCCAGATGATCATCGCCAGGGTTTCGAGCAGGATCGACATGCCGATGGCGGTGATCAGCGGCGCCAGCTTGGGCGCGTTGCGCAACGGCCGGTAGGCGATGCGCTCGATGAAATAGTTGAGCACGCCGGTGGCCAGCATCGCCACGACCACGGCGATGACGATCACCAGCCACGGCGCCAGATGCAGCGCGAGATGGTCGAGCAACTTGAACACGCTGTATGCCGTGAGCGCCCCGACCATCATCACATCGCCGTGCGCGAAATTGATGAGGTTGACGATGCCATAGACCATGGTGTAGCCCAGGGCGATCAGGGCATACATGCTGCCCAGCACCAGACCGTTGACGATCTGCTGAAAGAAAATTTCCATTCCTACATTCTCCTGACGAGCGGATGGCTAGTGAGTCGCGGCCGGACTCTTTTGGAGCGGCCGGGGTGAAACGCAAAGACGATTGGGGTTTGCAAGACGCATGCCCGCCGCCGCGCACCGCGGTGGTGCGGCGGCCGGCACCTTGGCGCGGTGCAGGCGCGGCGTGCGCAGCGAGTCAGGGGGCGATGTCCATCCCGCGGGGCGCGGGATCTTCCGCACGCACCGGGCTATGGCACCCGGCGGCAACGGCGCCGGGTGGTGGTGAACAGGCTTCATCTGGTTGTGCGGGGCCGGGCTGTCCAGAGCCCCGTTTTTTTGGCTGGCGCGATGATAACCGCCCCGCTCGGGGCACCCGGCATCGGGTCAACCCGCAGTGTGGCGATGCTCAGCCGTCCGTCGCGGCAGGCGGCACACTGTCGCCTTGAACCCTTTGCGCCGACACTGTCGCCGCCTGCGCGTTGCGCTGCGCCAGTTCGTGCAAACGCCGCGCAATGCGTTCTTCGACGCCGCGGGACGTCGGTTGGTAAAACCGCGGCGGCTCCATTCCTTCCGGGAAATAGGTCTCGCCAGCGGCGAAGGCGTCGGGCTCGTCGTGCGCGTAGCGATACCCTTTGCCGTAGCCCAGGTTTTTCATCAGCCGGGTCGGGGCGTTGCGCAGATGCAGCGGAACCGGCTGCGTGCCATGTTCACGGGCGAATGCCCGCGCGGCGTTGTACGCCTTGTAGACGGCGTTGGACTTCGGGGTGACGGCCAGATACACCACGGCCTGCGCCAGCGCCAGCTCGCCCTCGGGGCTGCCCAGCCGCTCGTAAGTTTGCGCCGCTTCCAGCGCCAGCGTCAGTGCTTTGGGATCGGCCAGGCCGACGTCTTCGACCGCCATGCGGATCAGGCGCCGCGCCAGGTAGCGCGGGTCGGCGCCGCCTTCGAGCATGCGCGCGAACCAGTACAGCGCGGCATCGACGTCGGAGCCGCGCACCGATTTGTGCAACGCTGAAATCAGGTCGTAGGTTTGCTCGCCGCCCTTGTCGAAGCGCAGCAGCGTCGCACCCAGCGCCTGTTCGAGCAACTCGGCGCTGAGCTCGGTCTGTCCGGCACGCTGCGCGGCGTGCAGCGCCAGCTCCAGCGCACCGAGCAGGCGGCGGGCATCGCCGTCGGCATGGCCGATGAGCCGCTGCTGCGCCGCTTCGGCGATGGTCTGCACACCGCTGCCGGGCAGCGCGCGCTGCATGAGGGTCTGCAAATCCTGCGCGTTCAGCGGTTCGAGCACGTAGACCACGGCGCGCGACAGCAGCGCACTGTTGACTTCGAACGACGGGTTCTCGGTGGTGGCGCCGATGAAGGTGAACAGGCCCGATTCGACATGCGGCAAGAAAGCGTCCTGTTGACTTTTGTTGAAGCGGTGCACCTCGTCGACGAACACGATGGTGGCGCGACCACGTTGCTGTGCCGCCTGCGCCTGCGCCACCGCGTCGCGGATGTCTTTCACCCCGGCGAGCACCGCCGACAGCGGCAAAAAATCGGCGTCGAAAGCGTCGGCCATGAGCCGCGCCAGCGTGGTCTTGCCCACGCCGGGCGGCCCCCAGAACAGCATGGAGTGCAGCCGGCGTGTCTCGAAGGCCACGCGCAATGGCTTGCCGGGGCCGAGCAGATGGCGCTGGCCGACGACGTCGTCCAGATGCCGCGGCCGCAGCCGCTCGGCCAAAGGCGGCAGCAGCGATGCAGCCCCCGGCCCGCGCGGCGCAGGCGCCGGCTCGTCGAACAATCCGGGACTGTCGGGTGGTCTGCTCACGGCTGGCTGATGACCGATGCGCCTTTGGGCGGGGTGAAGTGGAAGCGCCCGGCCGGCAACGGCGGGTTGCTCACGATGTCGCTGAAGCGGATGGTCGATATCTGGCCGAAGGCGTCGCGCAGCTGCAGCTCGACGACTTGCGGCCCTTGCGGCGTGCTGCGCAGACCGATGCGGATCCAGTCGAAATTGCTGTCTTTGGATTTGGGCGTAGCCTGCACCCACTGCAGCCCGCCGGCGTCGGGCATGGCGCGCAGATCGAACAGCCTGGTCACATCCTCACCGGCAAAGATCGCCGCCGGCGTGCCTTTGAACGCCTGGCTCACCGCGGTGATGGTCACTTGGTCGAGGTCGCGGTCGTAAGTCCAGAGCTGTTTGCCGTCGCTGACGATGGTCTGGGCATACGGCTTGACGTAATCCCAACGGAAGCGGTCGGGGCGCTCGAAGGCGAACTGCCCGGATGCAGGCGCCTGCGCCGGCCCCTTGGGGTTGCTGATCGTCTGCGTGAACTGCGCGCTGCCACTGCGGGTTTGCTGCAGCCACTGCTGCAGCGTCTGCACCGGGTCGGCAGCCAGCGCTGCCGACATGCAGGCGACGGATACGCCGCAGCCCAAAACCAGCGCGGCGGCGGCAGACCGCGCCCGGGCAATCAAGGTCATCATCACAAACTCTTTCTTTTCAGCGGCCAGCCGCGTCCGCATCCGGGCGGGCGCTGCTGGCCCTCAGTCGTCGCGCACCGGCACCAGGATGTCGCGGTTGCCGCTGGGGGTGAGCGCGGACACCAGCCCGGATTGTTCCATTTGCTCCAGCAATCTGGCAGAACGGTTGTAACCGATGCGCAGATGACGCTGCACCAAAGAAATCGACGCCTTGCGGTGCTGCAACACGATTTGCACCGCCTGGTCGTACAGCGGGTCGCTCTCGCCGTCGGCCTGCCCCGCCAGACCCGGTACCGCTGCCGCGCCCTCAGCGTCCTCGCCGGTGAGGATGCCGTCGAGATAGTTCGGCCCGCCGCGGCTTTTGATGTCCTCGACCACGCGGTGCACCTCGGCGTCGCTGACGAACGCGCCGTGCACCCGCTGCGGCATGCCCGAGCCCGGCGGCAGGTAAAGCATGTCGCCCATGCCGAGCAAGCTCTCCGCGCCCATTTGGTCGAGGATGGTGCGCGAATCGACCTTGCTCGACACCTGAAACGCGATACGGGTCGGAATATTCGCCTTGATCAGCCCGGTGATCACGTCCACGCTGGGGCGCTGCGTGGCCAGGATGAGGTGGATGCCCGAGGCGCGGGCCTTTTGCGCCAGACGGGCGATGAGTTCCTCGATCTTCTTGCCCACGACCATCATCAAGTCGGCCAGCTCGTCGATCACCACGACGATGTGCGGCAGTTTTTCCAGCGGCTCGGGCGCGTCCGGGGTGAGGCTGAAGGGGTTGGTCAGCGGCTCGCCGCGCGCCTTGGCCTCCTGCACCTTGGTGTTGTACCCGGCCAGATTGCGCACGCCGAGTTTGCTCATCAGCTTGTAGCGCCGTTCCATTTCACCGACGCACCAGTTCAGCGCCTGCGCCGCCTGCTTCATGTCGATGACCACCGGGGCGAGCAGGTGGGCGATGCCGTCGTAGACGCTGAGCTCGAGCATCTTCGGGTCGATCAGAATCAGCCGCACGTCGCTCGGCTCGGCCTTGTACAGCAGGCTGAGAATCATGGCGTTGACGCCGACGGACTTGCCCGAGCCGGTGGTGCCGGCCACGAGCAGATGCGGCATCTTCGCCAGATCGACGACCACGGGGTTGCCGACGATGTCCTTGCCCAAGCCCATGGTCAGCAGCGATGCGGCCTCGTGGTAGCTGCTCGAACCGAGAATCTCCGCCAGCCGGATGGTCTGCCGCTTGGCGTTGGGCAGTTCCAGCGCCATGGTGTTCTTGCCCGGGATGGTCTCGACCACGCGGATGCTGATGAGCGACAGCGCCCGCGCCAGGTCGCGCGACAGGTTGACGATCTGCGCGCCCTTGACTCCGGTGGCCGGCTCGATTTCGTAGCGCGTGATCACCGGGCCTGGGTAAGCCGCGACCACCCGCACCTCCACGCCGAAGTCCTTGAGTTTTTTTTCGATCAGCCGCGAGGTGAACTCCAGCGTTTCGTGACTGACCGTCTCCACCGACGTGGTCGGCGCGGGATCGAGCAGGCTGAGCGCAGGTAGCGCCGAATCGGGCAGATCGCTGAACAGGGGTTTTTGCTTTTCCTTCAACGCCCGCGGCGATTGCGGCACGACGGCGACCTGCGGCTCGATCACCACCGGAGCGAGTACTTCGCGCTCCTCGGCCAGCGGGCGCTGCTGCTCGACTTCCTTTTCCCGCTCCTGCAAAGCCTGCCGACCGAGCAGCGCGTCGTCCTCACGGCCACGGCGTTGCCGCTGCCATGTCCACAGCCGCTCGATCCACCCGCCCAGCCGCTCGGCGACGTCGACCCAGGAAAACCGCCCGACCCAACTCAGCGAAAACAAAAACACCGCCAACAGCACCAGCGTGCCGCCGGTGTCGCCCAACAGGGTGTCGGCGCCGGCGCCCAATGCATGGCCGAGCAGCCCGCCGGCATCACCCGGCAAATGCGGCGCCAGGCTCCACAGCCGCGTCGATTCCAGCGCCGCGCTCGACAACGGCAGCAGCAGCACCCCGGCAAACGCCGCCAACGCACGCCAACGCCGCCAGCGGTCGGAGGCTGCGGCATCGACCGCGGGCGGCGCCGTTTGCTGCTGCGCGGCGCGCCACATGCGCAGCACGCCGTACAAACCCAGCGGAATCAGCCACAGCGCGGAAAACCCGAGCAAAAAGTACGCCAGATCGGAAAACCAGGCACCGATCACCCCGACCCAGTTGTCCACGTGACCGCTGGTGCCCGAACTCGACCAGGACGGATCGGACTTGTGAAAGCTCAGCAGGCTCAGGCTGAGCAAAATCCAGCCGATGAACGCCGCCGTCAGCCGCACCTCGGCGGCGAAACGCTGCAGCCTGCTGCGCGGCTCGGGCCGGGACGACATGCCCGAAAAACGGCGTTGCGTGTCGATTTTCGCCATACGTCACAGCAATGAGGACAGATGTTCGCGGATCAACATGCTGCCGTCTTCGCGCTCGACCACAAAGCCCTGCTGCTCGAAATCCTTCATCACCCGGCTGACCATTTCGCGCGAGGCGCCGACCATTTTGGCCAGATCCTGCCGCGACAGCTTGCTGCGGATGACATGCTCTTCCTGCATCACGTCGGTCAGTTCCATCAACGCCCGTGCCACCCGGCCATAGACGTCCATCAACGCCAGCGACTCGATTTTGCGGTCGGCGCGGCGCAAACGCAGCGCCAGGCCGCGCATGATGGCAAACGACATGCTGGTGTTTTCCGGCAGGCACTGCAAAAAGGCGACGCGGCCGAGCATCATCACGTCGGTCTGCACCTCGGCCTGCACCGTGGCCGAATGCGGCTCGCCGTCGATCAGACTCATCTCGCCGATATAGTCGCCTGGATGCAGCACGGCAATGATGACTTCGCGCCCCTTGGCGTCCATGCTGATCACCCGCGCCCGCCCCGACAGCAAAATGAACAGCGCGTTGGACTTGCTGCCTTGCTCGACGATGTTTTCGCCGCGTTTGTAGCGGCGTTTGACGATGGATTGCGAAATCGACCAGGCCTGCGACTCGGTGAGCACGGCAAACAGCGGCACGCGCCGCACCAGGTCAATATCGGTGATTTGCGACATCAGTGACTCCCTCTTGCGGGTTGAGAACGCCTCCACACCCGGCGCTGCAGCGGCGCGAGACACGCGGGCGGCGCGGCGTGCGTCTCAAACGGGTTCGGTTGCACGGCTGGCCGGGGCAGTGCGCAACTTTGACCGTCCGTCGCGCGCCAACCGCCCAGCCCTTTTAAAATCTTACTCATTCAATGCCGACGCCAGCGGCGTCTGCGTCAACGATCTTCCTCCAGTTTCTCACACATCATGACCAGCAAACACGCCAAAGTGCTCATTCTCGGCTCGGGTCCGGCCGGCTACAGCGCGGCCATCTACGCCGCACGCGCCAACCTCCAGCCGGTGCTCATCACCGGGCTGGCGCAGGGCGGACAGCTCATGACCACCACCGAGGTGGACAATTGGCCTGCCGACGTCGACGGCGTGCAGGGCCCGGACTTGATGGCGCGGTTCCAGGCCCACGCCGAACGCTTCAACACCGAAATCGTGTTCGACCACATCCACACCGCGCACCTGAGCGAAAAACCCATCCGCCTCGAAGGCGACAGCGGTAGCTACACCTGCGACAGCCTGATCATCGCCACCGGCGCGTCGGCCAAATATCTCGGTCTGCAAAGCGAGCAGGCGTTCATGGGCAAAGGCGTGTCGGGCTGCGCCACCTGCGACGGTTTTTTCTACCGCAACCAGCCGGTGTGCGTGGTCGGCGGCGGCAACACCGCGGTGGAAGAAGCGTTGTACCTCGCCAACATCGCCAGCAAGGTCACCGTCATTCATCGCCGCGACAAATTCCGCGCCGAACCGATCCTGGTCGACAAACTCATGGCCCGCGCCGCCGAAGGCAAGGTCGAGCTCAAACTGTGGAGCGAGGTGCAGGAGGTGCTGGGCGACGATTCGGGAGTCACCGGCGTGCGCATCCGCAACAACCAGACCGGCGCCACCGAGGACATCGCGCTGGCGGGTTGCTTCATCGCCATCGGCCACCAACCCAACACCGCCATCTTCGAAGGCCAGTTGCAGATGAAAGACGGCTACATCGTCACCCGTGGCGGCAACGAGGGCATGGCAACGGCCACCAGCGTCCCCGGGGTGTTTGCCGCCGGAGACGTGCAGGACCATGTGTACCGCCAGGCCATCACCAGCGCGGGAACGGGATGTATGGCTGCGCTCGATGCGCAACGCTATCTGGAAAACGCGGCGGGCTGAACCGCGGCCGCAGTCACTTGCGGCTCTGGCGCGTGGACAGCCATTCCGATCGGGATATAATCTTTAGCTTTTGTTCTACAAAATTTTCGAGGTGTGCCATGGCACGAGTGTGTCAAGTGACCGGGAAAAGCCCGATGGTCGGGAACAACGTGTCCCACGCGAACAACAAGACCAAGCGCCGCTTTTTGCCCAATCTGCAATACCGCCGCTTCTGGGTGGAGAGCGAAAACCGCTTTGTGCGGCTGCGCGTGACCAGCTCGGGGCTGCGCACCATCGACAAAAAAGGCATCGACGTCGTGCTCGCCGAGCTGCGCGCGCGCGGCGAGATCTGAACGCGCGGCCACTGCTTTCGCTGCTTTTCCCCAACACTGAACGGAGCCCACCATGGCAACCAAAGGCGGACGCGAAAAAATCAAGCTGGAATCCTCTGCGGGCACCGGCCATTTCTACACCACCACCAAAAACAAGCGCACCACACCGGAAAAGATCGAAATCAAAAAATTCGATCCCGTCGCGCGCAAACATGTGAGCTATAAGGAAGGCAAGATCAAATAAAGCCGATCTGCCTGACGGCGTCTACCGCAGGCGCAATCCACCGTCCGCTCAGAAGCCGCGTCGCGGCATCTCAGCGGATTTTTTCTGCCCCTTGCCCACCGCAGCACCTTGCCGACCGCACAATACGGCGTCATCGCGGACGCCAGCGCCGCAGCAAGCCATGACTTCAGCCGGGTATTTCAAAAGGAATGCACGCGGCGCGGCCGAGCCGGGCATGCAGGGCGCAGCAGCCAACAAGGCGGTTAAGCGCCGCCGTCGCCCAGCCCGCAGCGAATATCGGCAAGACACGCGGCGCGGCCCGTGTGTGGCATGGGCGGGCGGGTGCGTTCACACCGCCTCAGACCGGGGTGTAACGCCGCAGCCGTAGCGACAGGTCGCGCAACGCGGCCACACCGCTATCCTCGGCGCGATGGCACCAGTCCTGCAGCTTTTGCCGCAATTGTTCGGCGTTCAGATTGGTTTGCTCCCACACCGCTTTGAGCTCGTCGCGCATGTGCAGTAGCTTGCCCAGGTTGGGGCTGGCGCTGGCTGCGGCATCGACCAGTGCACGCGAGCGTTCGCACAGAATCTCGCGTTCGACCCCGATCCAGCGCCTGGCCGCGCGCAACACTGGCAGATTGGCTGCGCCCCCCTGCTGCGCGGCACGCGCCAACTCGGCCTTGAACGTGGCTTTGATACCCGCGGCGTAGCGCGCCATGACCTCATAGCGGTTGGCGATCACCGCCTGCAAAGTCTGCTGATCGACTTCGGCGCGCAATTCGCCCAGCCGGAACTGCGGCGGCAGTTTGCGCGGCTTGGCCAAACCGAACCAGGACAGCAGCCGGATGTAACCCCAGCCGATGTCGAACTCCCACCACTTGACCGACAGTTTGGCCGAAGTCGGGTAGGTGTGGTGGTTGTTGTGCAGTTCTTCGCCGCCGATGAGCACCCCCCACGGCGCGATGTTGTGGCTGCGGTCGCGCGCGGCAAAGTTGCGGTACCCCCACCAGTGGCCCAGGCCGTTGATCACGCCGGCGGCCCAGAACGGAATCCACACCATCTGCACCGCCCAGACTGTCGCCCCGATGGCGCCAAACAGCAGCACGTCGAGGATGAACAGCGCGCCCACGCCCTGCCAGACGTAACGCGAATACACCTTGCGCTCCAGCCAGTCATCAGGCGTGCCATGGCCGAATTTGGCCAGCGTTTGCGCGTTTTTCGATTCGGCACGGTACAGCTCCGCGCCGCGCAGCAGCACGGTGTCGATGCCGCGCGTCACCGGGCTGTGCGGATCGTCGGTGGTTTCGCATTTGGCGTGGTGTTTGCGGTGGATCGCCACCCACTCCTTGGTCACCATCCCCGTGGTCAGCCACAGCCAGAAGCGGAAAAAATGCGACGCGATCGGGTGCAGATCGAGCGCGCGGTGCGCCTGCGCGCGATGCAAAAAAATGGTCACCGCGGCGATGGTCAGATGCGTGGTGACCAACGCATACAACACGATTTGCCACCACGACGCCCGCAACAGGCCGTGAGCGGCCCCGTTCAACAACACATCAAACATCACAAACTTTCAAATGCAAACCCTGCCGCCGCACGAAATGTGTAGCGCCAACCGTCGCATTATGCGGCCGGCCGGCGCTGGCAGGGACAGGGCAAACACGAAACCCCTGATCGCAAGCGGATCACGCCGCCGGCGCCTGAGGCTCGGCTGCGGCCACGCGACGCTGCAACACCGCGGCGTAAAACCCGTCAGTGCCGTGGCGATGCGGCAGAAGCTGCAAATCGCCCCGGTGCGTCAAACCCGCCGCTGGCACGCCCTGCTGCGCCAACACATCGTCGGCAGCCACTCGATGGAATTCCGGATGCGTAGCGAGAAAGGCATCGACCACCGCGGCATTTTCCGCGTCGAGCAGGCTGCATGTGGCGTACACCAGCCGGCCACCGGGTTTGAGCAGTGTGGCCGCCGCTTGCAGAATGTCTGCCTGCTTGGCGGCGAGCTCGACGATGTCCTGCGGATGCTGCCGCCATTTCATGTCCGGGTTGCGGCGCAGCGTGCCCAGACCCGAGCATGGCGCATCGACCAGCACGCGGTCCAACTTGCCTGCCAAACGCCTGACGCGCTCATCACGCGCATGGGCGATGACCACCGGGTAGACGTTGGACAGGCCGCTGCGCTGCAGCCGCGGCTTGAGCTTGGCCAGGCGGTAGTCGGCAACGTCGAAAGCGTAAAGCCTGCCGCTACTGCGCATCATGGCGCCCAGCGCCAGCGTCTTGCCGCCAGCACCAGCGCAAAAGTCGGCCACCATTTCACCACGGCGCGGCGCCAGCAGCAGCGCCAGGAGCTGGCTGCCTTCGTCCTGCACTTCGACCCAGCCGTCGCGCAGCAGCGGCAAATCCTGCAGCGCCGGTTTGCCTTGCACACGCACACCCCAAGGCGAATACGGCGTGGCCTGCGCCGGCAGGTTCAGCCGACCGAGGGCATCGAGCACAGCCTCGCGCCGCGTCTTGAGCAGGTTGACGCGCAAATCCAGCGGCGCCGGGCGCAACAGCGATTGCGCCAGCGCGGCGAAGTCGTCGCCGTATTGCTGCAGCAAGGCCTGCGCCAGCCAGTCGGGCAGGCTCCAGCGCACCGCCTCGCTCAGCGTCAGCGCGTCCTGCGCCAGCAGGCGCTTGCGCCAGGCCGATTGCTCCGGGGTGAACGCCGCGTGCATCGATGCGGCGTCGCCCGCCCAGCCGAGCAGCGCCAGCTTCAGCTCGGCTGCGCCGCCAAGACTGCCGTCGGCTGCGGCCAGGGTTTGGAACAGCCGTAGATGGCGCAACACCTGGTACACCGTATCGGCCAGCAGTTGCCGGTCGCCTTTGCCCAGTTGCGGCCGGGCGCGAAAATGGCGGCTGAGCACGGCGTCGGCCGCGGCGTCAAATCGCAGCAGGTCGCGCAGCAGGTCGCGCGCGGTGTAGAGCAAGTCGCGCGGCTTCATCGCTCAGACGCCGCTGGCAGGATACGGGTGCGCAAGCCGTCGACCACCACCCTGCCCTCCAGCAGGGCACGGACCACCGGGGGGTAGATGCGGTGCTCCTCGACCAGGACGCGCGCGGCCAGCGCCTGCGGGGTATCGTCGTCGTGCACCGGCACCACGGCCTGCGCCAGAATCGGGCCATGGTCGAGCTCGCTGCTGACCAGATGCACCGTCGCCCCATGCCATTTCACGCCTTCGTGCAACGCGCGGGCGTGGGTATGCAGCCCGGTGAACGCCGGCAGCAACGACGGGTGGATGTTGACCACACGCCCGGCGTAGCGAGCGACGAACTCGGCGCCAAGGACACGCATGAAGCCACACAGCGCGACGATGTCGCCGCCGAGCGCGTCGATGGCGTCGGCGAGCGCGCGGTCGAACGCTTCGCGGCTGGCAAACGCGGTGTGCTCCACGACTTGCGCCGGCACCCCCGCGGTGCGCGCGAACCCCAGCCCGGCGGCGTCGGCACGGTTGCTGATGACCCCGCGCACGGCGTGCATCCAACCTTGCTGCTGCGCCGCGTGGACAATGGCTTGCAGATTGCTGCCACGGCCGGAAATGAGAACAACCAGATTTTTCATCGCCGGCAGTTTAGCCGCGCGTCCGCGCCGGCGCGCCTTGCCGGGTGAATAATGTACCGTTTGATTTCCTCTGGCCGCGATGAAATGCCCGTTTTGCCAAAGCCCTGACACCCAGGTGATCGAAACCCGCGAGGTGGAAGACGGCACCGCGCTGCGGCGCCGACGGCGCTGCGGCCAGTGCGACAAACGCTTCACCACCTACGAGCGGGCCGAAGTCGGCTTTCCTGTGGTGGTGAAAAAAGACGGTCGCCGCACCGACTACGACCGCAACAAGCTGCGCGCCTCGTTTCTGCTGGCCTTGCGCAAGCGCCCGGTCAGCGCCGAGGCGGTCGACACGGCCATCGGCCATGTGGAGCAAAAATTGTTGCAAAGCGGCGCACGCGAACTGGCGTCGACGCAAATCGGCAACTGGGTGATGGCCGAGTTGCGCCGCCTCGACAGCATCGCCTACGTGCGTTTCGCCTCGGTGTACCACAGCTTCAAGGATTTGGGCCAGTTCCTCGACGTGCTGCAGGAAGTGCAGCCGGCTGGCGCCAGACCCCGCCGCAACAAAGGCGCGACATGACTGCGCGCAGCACCGAATTCACCGCCGCAGATCTGCGGCACATGCGCCGCGCCCTCGATCTGGCGCGCAGCGCGCTGTACCGCACCAGCCCCAACCCGCGGGTGGGCTGCGTGCTGGTGCGCGACGGCGCGGTGCTCGGCGAGGGTGCGACGCAGGCTGCCGGGCAGGATCACGCCGAAGTGCAGGCGGTCAAGCAGGCCTGGGCCAGCGGCCATACGCTGCAAGGCGCCACCGCCTACGTCACCCTCGAACCCTGCGCGCACCACGGCCGCACCCCGCCTTGCGCCGATCTGCTCGCGGCGCAAGGCGTGGCGCGGCTGGTCGTGGCGATGGTCGATCCCAACCCGCTGGTGGCCGGCAAGGGGCTGCAGCGGCTGCGGCAGGCCGGGGCGCTGGTGCAAACCGGGCTGTGCGCCGACGAGGCGCGTGAAATCAACATCGGGTTCTTCTCACGCATGCAGCGCGGCACGCCGTGGGTGCGGCTGAAGGTGGCGGCGTCGCTCGACGGCGTCACCGCGCTGCCCAATGGCGCGAGCCAGTGGATCACCGGCGAGGCCGCGCGAGCCGACGGCCACCACTGGCGCGCCCGCGCCTGCGCCGTGCTCACCGGCGTGGGCACGGTGCGCGCCGACGATCCGCAACTGACCGTGCGCGCGGTGGACACGCCGCGGCAGCCGATCCGCATCGTCGTCGACAGCCGGCTGGAACTGCCGCACCATGCGCGACTGCTGCAAAACACCGCATCGCCGCTGTGGCTGGTCCACGCCCTTCCCGCGGAGCAGGCCGCGGCGCGCCTGGCTGCGCTGCGCGCCGCGGCCACACCCGGGCTGGAGCTCGACGCCATCGCGTTGCCCGCCGCCCCGGACAAACCGGGAAAAACCGATTTGCGCGCGCTACTGACCGTACTCGGCCAGCGCGGCATCAACGAGCTGCACTGCGAAGCCGGAGAAAAGCTCAACGGCTCGCTGCTGCGCGCCGGCGTCGTCGACGAGTTGTTGTTGTATCTTGCGCCCATATTGCTCGGCCAGGGCGCGGGGCTGGCTGCGCTCGGCCCGTTCAGCCGTCTGGATGAGGCGCCGCGGCTGCGCTGGCACGCCATCGATCGCATCGGCGAGGATGTCCGCTTGCTGCTGCGCCTGTCCTCTGCCACATTCGAGGTTCCGCCATGTTCACCGGACTGATCACCGCCACCGCTGCCATCACCGCCGCCACCCCGCTGGGAGGCGAAGCGCTGTACGGCAAACGCGTCACCCTGCGCGTCGATCCAAATTGGCTGCAGGGGGTGCGAATCGGCGACAGCATCGCCGTCAGCGGCGCCTGCATGACGGTGGCCGCGCTGCACGCCGATGGTTTCAGCTTCGACGTCTCGGCTGAAAGCCTGGCGCGCACCACCGGGCTCGATACCGTGGGCGCTCTGGTCAATCTGGAGCAGTCGGTGTCGCTGGCGACCAAACTCGGCGGCCATCTGGTGACCGGGCATGTCGACGGCGTCGGCCGGGTTCATGCTTTCGAGCCGGTGGGCGAATCGTGGCGGCTGGACATCGATACCCCGGCAGAGCTGGGCCGATTTTTCGCCTACAAAGGTTCGATCACGGTCAACGGCGTGAGCCTGACCGTCAACCGGGTGCAGGATTTGCCCGAGGCCTGCCGTGTGGGCATCAACCTGATTCCGCACACCCTACAGCACACCAATCTGCACCAGCTCCGTGCGGGCGCGGCAGTCAACCTCGAAGTCGATCTGATCGCGCGCTATGTGGCACGCATGCTGCAGCCGCAAAACGAGGCCGGCGATGTGTGAGCTTTTCGCCTACTCCAGCCGAGTGCCGGCGCGGGTGCGGTTTGCCTTCCGCGAATTTGCCCGTCACGGCGGCCCGCATGCGGCCAACCCCGACGGTTGGGGCGCGGCGTACTACGACGGCGTCGACGCGCACGTGCTACGCGAAGCCCAGCCGGCGACGGCCAGCGCCTTCGCCGCGGTGCTGGAGCGGCACGATTTCCACAGCCCGCTGGTCATCGCGCACATCCGCCGCGCGTCGCGCGGGCCGGTGACGCTGGCCAACACCCAGCCGTTTTCGCGCGAACTGTTCGGCAGGCGGCATCTTTTTGCCCACAACGGCGACCTGCCCGACATCGACCGCGCCCTGCCGCTGACCCCTGCGGCGCACCGGCCGATGGGGCAAACCGACTCGGAGCACGCGTTTTATGCGCTGATGCAGGCTCTGATCGCGCTGCACGCCGCAGGCCATGGCGAAGATCTCAAGCGCCGCATCGACACCGTCGGCAGCTTTGCCAGCGCGCTGCGCAAGCTCGGCCCGGCGAACTTTCTCTACACCGACGGCGACCTGTTGTTCGCCCATGCGCATCGTCGCCTGAGCCACCCACAGCGCACCTGGGTACCCGGGCTGCATGTGCTGCAGCGCGAGGCCGCCAGCGAGCATCAGGTGCATGCGCTGGGCTTGCACATCCAGGGCCAGGACGACAGGCCGGCGCCCGTCGTGCTGCTGGCCAGCGTGCCGCTGACCCCGGAGGAGTGGGAGCCGGTGGCCGAAAACACCCTGCTGGTGTTGCAGCAGGGTCGCTTGCTCGCCCGCGTGCCGACATGATGGCCCGCGCTTGCAAACGGAAACAGCGCAGCAGCAGCAGGCTGATACAGTGCGGGCTGAGCCGTGACCCCTGCCCGATTCCTCCGTTCACATGCCACGCGCCAGATCAACGTCTGCCCTGTCGATCATCCTGCTGGCCTGGCTGGCGCTGCTGCCGCGCATGAGCTGGGCGCTGGGGCTGGCGGACGTCACTGGCTGGGCGCAGTCCACCTGGACGGCGGCGGTCGACACCGCCAAATCCGGCAAAGACGACTTGTACTTCAGCGGCTACACCTGGCACGACCCCGGCACTTACACCGCGGAAAAACGCGCCACACTCAACAGTCATGCCTGGGGCATCGGCTGGGGGCGCCACCGCGTCAACGCCGACGGCAATGAAGACATGGTTTACGCGTTGGTTTTTTCCGACTCGCACTGGAATGCCGAGCCGGTGGTCGGCTACGCCTACCAGTGGATGTTCAACAACGACGCGCCGGTGGGATTCGGTCTGGGCTACACCCTGGCGCTGACGTCTCGCGCCGATATTTTCAACAATATCCCGTTTCCCATCGCGCTGCCGCTGGCCTCGATCCGTTTCGGCCGGTTTTCGCTCTACGGCACGTTCATCCCCAAGGTGAACAGCAATTTGAACAACGGCAACGTCGCGTTTTTCTTCGGTCGCTACGCCTTCTGACCGCCCAGCGGCACGAGCGGGCGCGCGCTCTTACAATCAAGCGCTTTGCCGCGGCTTCAGCACCATGCCCTTGTCCCCCATTCCCGACATCATCGCCGAGCTCAAAGCCGGACGCATGGTCATTCTCGTCGACGAGGAAGACCGCGAGAACGAGGGCGATCTGGTCATCGCCGCCGAACACGTCACGCCGCAGGCGATCAATTTCATGGCCACGCACGCCCGCGGCCTGATCTGCCTGACGCTGACCGCCGAACGCTGCGCCCGCCTTGGACTCAAACACATGGTCGAACACAACGGTTCGGCGCACGGCACGGCGTTCACCGCGTCGATCGAAGCCGCCGAAGGCGTGACCACCGGCATCTCCGCCGCCGACCGCGCGCGCACCGTGCAAGTGGCCGTGGCGCGCAACGCACGCGCCAGCGACATCGTTCAACCCGGACATGTGTTTCCGCTCATGGCGGCCGAAGGCGGCGTGCTCATGCGCGCCGGACACACCGAAGCCGGCTGCGATCTGGCGGCGCTGGCCGGGCTCGAACCCGCCGCGGTGATTTGCGAAGTGATGAACCCCGATGGCAGCATGGCGCGGCTGCCCGATCTGGAGCGCTTCGCCGCCGCGCATGGGCTGAAAATCGGCGCGATCGCCGACCTCATCGAATACCGCAGCCGCACCGAGTCGCTGGTGCAGCGGCTGGGCGCACATTGGCTGCAAACACCCTTTGGCCAGATGCAGTGCGTCGCCTACACCGACCGCGCCGGCCATGGCATGCATCTGGCGCTGGTGCACGGCGACTTGGCGCGGCAAACCGTGCCGCTGGTGCGGGTGCACGAGCCGCTGTCGGTGCTCGACCTGCTCGACGCGCAGGGGCAGCGCCATTCCTGGAACCTGCCGCAGGCGCTGGCTCGCATCGCCAACGAGCCTGCCGGGGTGGCCGTGCTGCTCAATTGCGGCGAATCGGCGCAGCAATTGCGCGAGCAATTCGCGCAATGGATGCAACCTGCCGCCGCACCGCGCAAGGCCAACGTCGCCGCGCTGCGCGACTATGGCATCGGCGCGCAAATCCTGCGCGATCTGGGGGTGCGGCAGATGCGCCTACTCGGCCAACCGCGCAAAATGCCCAGCATGGCCGGTTACGGGCTGGAAATCGTCGGTTTCGAATCGGCGCAACCGACTGCAAACACCGCCAGCGGCGTGCCCAGCGCGTAAGCTGTGGGCTTCGGCGCCGACGCGGCGCATCACGACTTTCTCCCCCCCATGCAAAACGTCCAGAACCGCATTCTTTCCGAACAACTCGACGGCCGCGATCTGCGCATCGGCGTGGTGCAGGCGCGGTTCAACACCGCGATCACCGACCAGCTGACGCAGTCGTGCCTGGACGAACTCGAACGCCTGGGCGTGGGCGAGGACGACATCGGGCTGTACACCGTACCCGGCGCGCTCGAACTGCCGCTGATGCTGCAGGCGCTGGCCGAGAGCGAGGCGTTCGACGCGCTGATCGCCATCGGCTGCGTCATTCGCGGCGACACCTACCACTTCGAAGTGGTGTGCAATACCAGCGCCGCAGGCATCGGCCAGGTGGCGCTGGACTACAACATTCCGGTGGCCAACGGCGTGCTCACCGTCGACAACGCCGCGCAGGCGCAAGCGCGCATCGACAAAGGCGCCGAATGCGCCCGCGTCGCCGTGGAAATGGCCAACCTGTTCATCGAACTCAGCGCTGGCGACGAGCAAACCGCATGAGTGCTGCATCCGCCCCGAAAAGCGCGCGGCGCAAGTCGCGCGAACTCGCCTTCCAGGGCATTTACGAATGGCTGCTCGCCGCCAGCGACGTCGGCGCGATCCAGGCGTTTTTGCACGAACGCTACCCGACCATCAAGCTCGACGCCGCGCATTTCGAGTCGCTGCTGCATGGCGCCATCGCCGAGGCCGGAGCGCTCGACGCGCTCATCCAGCCGCATATCGACCGCCGCACCAGCGAACTCTCCCCGGTGGAGCACGCACTGCTGCTGATGGGCACGTTCGAGTTGCAGCAACACCTGGAGATTCCCTACCGGGTGATCATCAACGAAGCGGTCGAACTCGGCAAAGTCTACGGCGGCACCGACGGCTACAAATACGTCAACGGCGTGCTCGACCGCATTGCGGCGCAATTGCGCCGCAGCGAAGTCGAAGCGACCAATCTGTCGCATCCGCAGGAGCAGGCCAGCGCCGCCGATCAGAGCCCCCCGCCCAACCCGTATGCGCACGTGCCCGTGAGCCACAAGCCCAGGTCGATGCCGCGGCGCACCCTGGCCGAGCCGGCTGGCCGCCGCACGAATCCGCGCCCGCCGCGCAAAGACTGAACGCGCCATGCGCCTGGCACAACGCAATCGATCGATCGAGCCGTTCTACGTCATGGACGTGGTGCGCGCCGCCTGGGAGCAGCAGGCGGCATGGGATGCGCACGGCAAGCGCATGATCCACCTCAGCGTGGGTGAACCCGATTTCACCGCGCCCGATGCCGTGGTCGAGGCCGCCACGCGCGCGTTGCGCGACGGCAAGACCGGCTACACCCTCGCTCCCGGTCTGCCCGCATTGCGCGAACGCATCGCGCAACATTATGCCCAGGTGCACGGCGTCGACGTCGATCCGGCGCGCGTCTTCATCACCGCGGGCGCCTCCGGCGCACTGACCCTGGCCAGCCTGTTGTTGTTCGACCCGGGCGACGACGTGCTCATGCCCGACCCGAGTTATCCGTGCAACAAAAACTTCGTCGCCGCTGCCGGGGCATGTGCGCGGCTGTTGCCGGCCACGGCGCAGCAGCGCTTTCAGCTCAACGCCGCCATGGTGCAGGCCGCGTGGCAGCCACGCACGGCCGGGGTGCTGCTGGCCTCGCCGTCCAACCCCACCGGCACGTCGATCGCTGCCGACGAGCTGCGTCGCATCGTCGACGTGGTGCGCGCGCACGGCGGGGTGAGCATCGTCGATGAAATCTATCTCGGCCTGAGCTACGACGCCGCGTATGGCCGTACCGCGCTGGCAGTGGCCGACGACGTCATCACCGTCAACAGCTTTTCCAAATATTTCCAGATGACCGGCTGGCGGCTGGGCTGGCTGGTGGTACCGCCTGCGCTCGTCGCCCCGCTGGAGCGGCTGGCGGGCAATCTGTTCATTTGCGCCAGCAGCGTAGCGCAACACGCCGCGCTGGCCTGCTTCGAGCCGGATTCGCTGGCCGAGTACGAACGGCGCCGCGCCGAATTCCGTCGTCGGCGCGACCTCATCGTGCCGGGGCTGCAGGCACTCGGTCTGACCGTGCCGGTGGTTCCCGACGGCGCGTTTTACGTCTATGCCGACTGCTCCCGATTCAGCGCCGACAGCTGGGACTTTTGTTTCGACGTCATGCGCGAAACCGGGGTGGTGCTGGTGCCGGGAAAAGATTTCGGCACCACCGCGCCGCAGCGTTACTTCCGCCTGAGCTACGCCAACAGCATCGCCAATCTGCAAGAAGCGCTGCACCGGCTGCGCGACTATCTGGAGCTGCAGGCGGCATGACGGCTCGCGAGTTCACTTGGGGCGTGCGCGTGTACTGGGAAGACACCGACGCAGGCGGCATCGTCTATTACGCCAACTACCTGAAATTTTTCGAGCGCGCACGCACCGAATGGCTGCGCAGCCTGGGGCTGGAGCAGTCGGCGCTGGCGTCGCGGGACGGGCTGAGCTTCGTCGTCGCCGAGGTCCACCTGCGCTACGCCGCGCCTGCGCGGCTGGACGATGCGCTGCAGTTGCACTTGCGCCTGGTCGAACACGGCAGCGCCAGCCTGCAGTTGCAGCAACAGGCCTGGCGGACCGACGCCGCGCACGTCACGCCGCTGCTGCTGTGCTCGGCTGATGTGCGGGTGGCATGCGTGCATACCGCATCGCTGCGCCCAGCACGCATGCCCGATGCGCTGCGGCAACGCCTCGCCACCTGGGCGCAAGGCAGCCAGGCCAGCGGCGGGTCGGCTCCAGTCTGAACCTTTTTTGCCCGCGCATGTCATTCATTCGATGCGCGTGAGCGTTGCCGATTTGGTGTAATGCGAGCTGGCGTCGCGCACAGTTCGACTTCAATTCTGACTGCCCACCCCTATGGATCAAAATTTTTCCATCGTCTCCCTGGTGCTCGGCGCCAGCGTCGTCGTCCAGCTCGTGCTCGCGCTGCTGCTGTCGGTGTCGTTGGCGAGCTGGACGGTGATTTTTCGCAAGTATTTCGCCATCAAGTCGGCGCGGGTGAAGTCCGAAGACTTCGAACAGGAATTCTGGTCGGGCAGCGCGCTAGGCGATTTGTACCAGGCGGCGCTCGGCGCCGGGCGGCAGGGCAGCCCGCTGCAACGCATCTTCGCCTCGGGAATGCGCGAGTACCTCAAGCTACGCGAACGCCACGTGCTCGACGGCGGCACCCTGGTGGATGGAGCGCGGCGGGCGATGCGTGCGGCGTTCCAGCGCGAAATGGACGCGCTCGAAGCCAATCTGTCGTTTCTCGCCTCGGTCGGTTCGGTGTCGCCCTACGTCGGTTTGTTCGGCACGGTGTGGGGCATCATGCACGCTTTCGTCGGCCTGTCCAATCTGCAGCAAGTCACGTTGGCCACCGTCGCACCGGGGATCGCCGAGGCGCTGGTGGCCACGGCCATCGGCTTGTTCGCCGCGATTCCGGCGGTGATCGCCTACAACTTTTTCGCTCGCGACATCGACCGCCTGGCCAACCGCTTCGAGTCGTTCACCGAGGAATTTTCCAATATTCTGCAACGCCAGAGCGCACCGCACCCGGCGCAGGTCGCAGCCCCGGCGGGCGTAGCGGCCGCGCGCCCGGCCACCGCCGTTTCCGCGGCAGGAGGGGGACGCTGACATGCCCGCGATTCAGCCCGGCAGCCGCCACCGTTCGCGCCGCGCGCTGGCCGACATCAACGTCGTGCCGTATATCGACGTCATGCTGGTGTTGCTGATCATTTTCATGGTCACCGCACCGCTGATCACCCCGACCGTGGTCAAGCTGCCGACGGTGGGCAGCTCGACGCAGCCGCCGAGCACGCTGGTGCAAGTGACCATCAGCAAGGACGACACGCTGCAGGTGTCGCTGCGTGACCCGAAGAGCAAAGCGCACGGCACGCCCGAGACCGCCACATTGCAGACCCTGCCGCAATCGGTGCAGCAGCTTGCCACGCAGGCCGGGTCGACTCTGGCCGACATGCCGGTGCTCATCGCCGCCGACAAAGACGTGAAATACGATGCGGTGATGCGAGCCCTGAACGTTTTGAAACAGCACGGCGTCGAGCGTGTCGGGCTGGCCGTGCAATCGCATTCCTGATCGTTCGTGGTATGAGCGCCACCCGTTTTCCCGTTGGCGAGCAGAATTTGCGTCCCCCGCACGAACGCGGCACGCTGCGCGCTTTCGCTCTGGCTGCGCTGTTCCATCTGCTGCTCATTGCCCTCATCGCCTTTGGCGTGCACTGGAAAAGCCATCCCCCCGAGGCGATCGAGGCCGAGTTGTGGTCGCCGCAGGTGCAGCGCGCCGCGCCGCGTCCTACGGCACCGCTGGAGCACAGGCAGCCCAAGCCGCAGCCGGCACCCGAGCCGGCGCCGGCGCCACGCCCGCAGCCGGCCCCCACGCCGCAGCCGCAGCAACCCAGCCAGGCCGACATCGTGCTGCGACAGGAGCGCGAAAAGGCTGCGCTGGAAAAGAAGCTCGCACAAGAGCAGCAACGACTGGCGCAAATCAAAGCCGAGGAAGCCGCAAAGCGCAAGGCCGAGCAGCAAAGACTGGCCGAGGAAAAGGCCCAACTGCAGGCCGAGGAAAAAGCGAAAAAATTGGCCGAGCAGAAAAAGCTCGAAGCCGAGCGTGAAGCCCGGTTGAAGGAGCAGCAGCGGCTGCTGGCGCAGCAGAAAAAAGAGGCCGAGCTGAAAAAGCGGGAGCAACAACAGCAGGCGCAGTTGGCGGCATCCTCGCGCGCCGATTACATGAAGCAGTTGATGGCGCAGGCCGGCACGGGCGCAGCCAATAGCGCCGGCACCGCAGCGCAAACCTCGGGGCCGTCGGGCGCCTACGCGGCGCGCATCGCCAGCCTGGTGCGAGAAAACGTCACGTACCCGGAAATCAATCAGATCAGCGGCGATCCGCGGGTCACCGTGCTGGTGAACCTTGGTCCGGACGGCTCGGTCCTGACAGCAAAAATCGAACGCTCCAGCGGTGTGCCGAGCTGGGATCAGGCGGTGCTGCGCGCCATCGAGCGCGTCAACCGCTTTCCTCCGGACAGCAACGGCAAGATTTGGACGCCGATGCTGGTCAAAGCCGGGCCGCGCGATCCGGGCTGATCAGTAGCCGACCACGGCGCGGCCGTCCTTGGCAAGACGGCCGAGCTCGGCCAGCAGCGCATCGCTCGGCGGCAGCAGATAGCCGTCGATGCGCAGGCTGGCTTGTGCGCCGGCGCGTTCGACGTCGAGCCACAGCGGCAGCCCGTCTTCGCAGGCGTAGCTGCGTGCCAGCGCCACCAGCGGATCGGCGCTGCTGTTGCCGTTGAGCATCAGGCGGATGTGCTTGCCCAAGCGCACGCGCGCCTGCTCCAAAGTCCACACTGCGTCGGCGTTGAAGCGCAGACCGCCGTTGAACCGGTCGGTCTGCGCCTTGCCGCGCAGCACCAGCAGCGCGTCGTCGCGCAGAATGTCGCGCACGCTGTCCAACAAGCTGTCGCCGATGACGATTTCCATCGCGCCGGAGCGGTCTTCGAGCGTGAGGATGGCGATGCGGCCGCGCTGCGACTGCACCAGCCGCACCCCGGCGGCGATGCCGGCAATCAATACCGGTTCGCGCGACTCCTCCAGCGCCGCCAGCGGAGTGCGGGCGAATTGCCGCACTTCGTCGGCGCTGGCGTCGAATAAATGCCCGCTGAGGTAAAAGCCGATGGCGGTTTTTTCCGCCGACAGCTTGGTGCGTAAATCCCACGGCTCGACGGCGGGCAGCGCGGGTTCGTGCGCCGGATTGTCGCCCGCGCCGCTGGCCGCATCGGCGGCGAACAGGTCGAACAACCCGACCTGCTGCCGCGCCGCCTCCTGCTGCGCGGCGTAGTCCATCGCCGTTTCCACCGCGGCCAGCACCGCAGCGCGGTTGGGGTGCAGGGTGTCGAACGCCCCGGCCTTGGCCAGCGCTTCGAGCACGCGCTTGTTCAGCCGCGTACGGTCGACCCGCGCGGCAAAGTCGAACAGCGAGGTGAACGGCCGCTCGCGCCGCGCCGCGAGCATGGCTTCGACCGCGGCCTGGCCGTTGCCCTTGATCGCGCCGAGCGCGTAGCGGATGGTGCGGGCGTCGACCGGGTCGAACCGCCAGTGCGAGGCGTTGACATCCGGCGGCAGCACGCTGATGCCGCGCGCCAGCGCATCGTCGACCAGCACCTTGAGCTTGTCGGTGTCGTCCAGCGCGATGCTCATGTTGGCGGCGAGGAATTCGGCCGGGTAATGCGCCTTCATCCACGCCGTCTGCACCGCCAGCAGCGCGTAGGCGGCGGCGTGCGATTTGTTGAAGCCGTAGCCGGCGAACTTCTCCATCAAGTCGAAGATTTCGTTCGCCTTGTCCGCCGCAATGCCGTTTTTCGCCGCGCCCTCGGCGAAGATGCCGCGGTGCTTGGCCATTTCCTCGGGCTTTTTCTTGCCCATCGCGCGGCGCAGCAGGTCGGCGCCGCCCAGGGTGTAGCCGCCGATGACCTGCGCCACCTGCATCACCTGCTCCTGGTAGACCATGATGCCGTAGGTCTCGCGCAGCACCGGCTCCATGCGAGGGTCGGGATAGTCCACCGCCTCGCGCCCGGCTTTGCGCTGGCAGTAGCTCGGAATCAGATCCATCGGCCCCGGACGGTAGAGTGCGACCAGCGCAATGATGTCCTCGAATCGGTCGGGCTTGGCCTCGCGCAACATGCCCTGCATGCCGCGCGATTCGAGCTGGAACACGGCCACCGTGTCGCCCGCGGCCATCAGCTTGTAGCTGGCCGGGTCGTCGAGCGGAATGTCCTCCACACGAAACCCGGCGCGGTCGGGGTGGTTGCGGCGGATCAGTTCGGCGGCTAGTTCCAGAATGGTCAGCGTGGCCAGGCCGAGAAAGTCGAACTTCACCAGTCCCGCGGCCTCGACGTCGTCTTTGTCGAATTGCGATACCGCATCGCGCGTACCCGGCTGGGCGTACAGCGGACAGAAATCGGTGAGCTTGCCCGGGGCGATGAGCACCCCGCCGGCGTGCATGCCGATGTTGCGCGGCAACCCTTCGAGCTGCTGCGCCAGGTCGAGCAGCTGCCGCACCTCCTCCTCCTGCTCGTAGCGCTGCGCCAGCAGCGGCTCCTGCTTGAGCGCCTCGGCAATGGTGATGTGCTGCCCGGGCTTGGCTGGAATGAGCTTGGCGATGCCGTCGCAAAAGGTGTAGCTCAGGTCGAGCACGCGGCCGACGTCGCGCACCGCGGCGCGCGCGGCCAGGGTGCCGAAGGTGGCGATCTGCGACACCGCCTGCTCACCATACTTTTCCTTGACGTAGCCGATGACCCGGTCGCGGTTTTCCTGGCAGAAGTCGATGTCGAAGTCGGGCATCGACACCCGCTCGGGGTTGAGAAACCGCTCGAACAGCAGGTTGTAGGCCAGCGGGTCCAGGTCGGTGATGCGCAGGCTGTACGCCACCAGCGAACCCGCGCCCGAGCCGCGACCGGGGCCGACCGGGCAGCCGTGGGTCTTGGCCCAGTTGATGAAGTCGGCCACGATCAGGAAGTAGCCCTCGAACCCCATCCTGGCGATGATGGACAGTTCGTACTCCAGCCGCTCGGCGTAACGCGGTCGCGCCGCCTCGCGCGCAGCCGCGTCGGGGTAGAGCGCCGCCAGTCGCTGCTCCAGCCCGGCTTGAGCTTGCTGCCGGAAGTATTCGGTGGTGGTCATCCCAACGGGGATGGGAAACACCGGCAACTGCGGCTTGCCCAGCTCCAGCGTGAGGTTGCAGCGCTGCGCGATCGCCACGGTGTTGGCCAGCGCCGAAGGCAGGTCGGCAAAGCGCTCGGCCATCTCCGCCTGGGTGGTGAAGTACTGCTGCTGGGTGAACCGCCGCTGCCGCCGCGGGTTGCCCAGCGTTTCGCCTTCGGCGATGCACACCCGCGCCTCGTGCGCGTCGAAATCCTCGGGCTTGAGGAACTGCACCGGGTGGGTGGCGACCACCGGCAACCCCAGCTCGGCGGCCAGCGGCACCGCCGCCTGCACATGCGCTTCGTCCTGCGCGTGGCCGGCGCGCTGCAGTTCGAGGTAAAACCGCCCGTCGAACACGGCTGCATGCTCCTGCGCCAGCGCGCGTGCTTGCGCCGCATCGCCTTGGAGCAAGGCCTGCCCGACCGCGCCGTCTTGCGCCCCGGACAGGGCAATCAGCCCTTCGGCCAGACCCGCTGCGAACCACTCCCAGCGCACCACGGCACGGCCACGCTGCTGGTTGTCCAACCAGGCCCGGCTGAGCAGTTCGCACAGATTGAGGTAGCCGCTGCGGTTTTGCACCAGCACGAGCAGCCGGCTGTGCTGCTGCGGGCTGCGCACGCCGCTGACCAGGAGGTCGCAACCGATGAGGGGTTTGACCCCGGCGTCGAGCGCCGCCTTGTAAAAGCGGACGGTGGCGAACAGATTGTTGAAATCGGTGATCGCCAGCGCTCCTTGGCCGTCGCGTGCCGCCGCGGGCACCATGTCCTCCACGCGCAAAGCGCCATCGACAATGGAGTATTCGGTGTGGGTGCGCAAATGGACGAACGGCATGGACGTATTTTAGAAGGCTGCGCCCGGAATCCCCGCCAGCCTTCCTGGTCTGCGGCATTTTGCTTTTTATTGCCGGCAATTCTCGTCTTTTGATTGCGATCAGACGGCATCATCGCATTCTGCTATGGTGTTGCACAATGCGGCGGCGACCGCACCTCTAGCGGAGACGACACCCCATGACCCCGATTGACCTGCCCCCTTGGCCTTTGCATCCCGACGGCGTCTTCTGGGTCGGCGCGGCGCTGGTGCTGGCCACGTTGACCGGCGAGTCGGTGTTTCGCTTTCTGCGCTGGCCGCGGCTGGTCGGGTATGCCGCGGCGGGAATGATTCTGGCTGCGGGCGGCGCCGGGCTGAACGTTTACGACCTGCAAAACAGCGCCCGCGCCATCGTCGATACGGCGCTGGCCGTGTTGCTGTTCGAAATCGGTCACCGCGTCAACCTGCGCTGGCTGCGCGCCAACCCGGCGTTGCTCGGCATGAGCCTGGTCGAATCGGCGCTGGGGTTCGGCGCGGTCGCGTTTACCCTGCTGTGGCTCGGCTTTCCCGGCTTGCAGGCCGTTTTCGTGGCCGCGCTGCTGCTCGCCACCAGCCCGGCGGTGGTGCTGCGCATCAGCAGCGAGTTTCACGCCAACGGCCAAGTCACCGAGCGGCTATTGCTGCTGTCGGCGCTCAACACTTTTTACGCGCTGCTCGCCTGCAGCCTGTTGCTGGGCATGATGAACGCCGACGCTGCGCACAGCGCGGCGCACTCGGCGCTGCGTTTGCTCTACTTGCTTGGTGGTTCGGTGTTCGCTGCGGCGCTGCTCGCCTGGGCGGTGAACTGGGTCGAGCGGCATTTCGACTTCCGCGACGAAGGCGGGGCGCTGATGCTCGTTGGGCTGATCGTGCTCACGCTGTCGCTTGCCCGCATGTTGCACTGGTCGGCGCTGCTCACGCCCCTGCTCGGCGGCGCGCTGCTGCGCTGGCGCAGCCCGCGTCCGCGGCTGTGGCCGCGGCATTTCGGCACCGCAGGCGGTGTGCTCATCGTGCTGCTGTTTCTCATCCTTGGCTTGAGCCTGAACGCGCGCATTTTGCTCGCTGGCGGGCTGGCAGCAGCGCTGGTGGTGACCGCGCGCGCGCTGGCCAAACTGCTCGGCACCCTGCTCTTCGGCCGCCTCAGCGGCGCGAGTTGGCGGCAATCGCTGGCGTTGGGGCTGTCGCTCAACCCGGCCGCCGGTGTGAGCTTCGTGCTGGCGCTGGGCGTGCTGGGCACTGACGGCGGCGTCGCGTTGCACGGCATGCTAGCCGTGGTGTTCAGCGCGATCGCGTTGCTGGAACTTCTCGCGCCACTGCTGACCCGCTGGGCGCTGGGGTACAGCGGCGACATCGCCGGCGGTCAGGCAAAACCCCACACCGGAGGCTGAGGATGAGTCTGGGAGCGTTTCGTCGATCCGACGCCCTGAGCATCGGCGTCGAGTTGGAATTGCAGATCGTCAACCGTCACAACTACGACCTCATGCCGTGCGCCCCCGATTTGTTGCGGCTGCTCGAAGGCCGCAAGCTGCCCGGCATGGTCACGCCGGAAATGACCGAGAGCATGATCGAGCTGTCCACCGGCATTTGCACCGGCTACGACGATGCCCTGGCGCAACTCGGCGAAATCCGGCAGGCGCTGGTCGAAGCCGCGGGCAAACTCGACGTCGGGCTGTCCGGCGGCGGCACCCACCCGTTCCAGCATTGGGCGCAGCAGCGCATTTTCGACAAGCCGCGATTTCATCAGCTCTCCGAGCTCTACGGCTATCTGAGCAAGCAGTTCACCGTGTTCGGCCAGCATGTGCACCTGGGCTGCCCCGACGCCGACACCGCGCTCTACACCCTGCACTGCCTCTCACGCTTCATCCCGCACTTCATTGCGCTGTCGGCGTCGTCGCCGTTCGTGCAGGGGGAAGACACCGGGTTTCATTCCGCGCGGCTGAACTCGGTGTTCGCCTTCCCGCTGTCGGGCCGCGCGCCGTTTACCCTCACCTGGGAGGCGTTCGAGCGCTATTTCGACAAAATGACCGCCACCGGCGTGGTCAAGAGCATGAAAGATTTTTATTGGGACATCCGCCCGAAACCCGAGTACGGCACCATCGAAGTGCGTGTGATGGACACCCCATTGACCATCACCAAAGCCGCGCGCATCGCCGCGTACATCCAGACGCTGGGGGCGTACATCCAGCGCGAACGCCCGTTCACACCGCAGGAAGACGACTATCTGGTCTACACCTTCAACCGTTTTCAAGCCTGCCGTTTCGGCTTCGACGCCACCTTCGTCGACCCGGCGACGCGCGAACACCGCACGTTGCGCGAAGACCTGATCCGCACGCTGGTCAAACTCGACGGCCACGCCGCGCAATGCAAGTCTGAAGCCGCGCTACGCGAATTGCTCGCCGACGTCAGCGCCCGCGGCAACGATGCCGAGTGGATCCGCAAGATCTTCACAGCCGAACATCATCTGCCCGAGGTCGTGCGGCAACAAGCGGCGCAGTGGATGCTCGCGAGCCAGGATGCAGCCGCGCACTGACATGCCGACCCCAGCCGACGCCAGCCGTCCACTGGTCAGCCTGCTGCTGGCATGTCACGACCAGCAGGACGTCGTCGAGCAAGCGGTGCGCAGCGCGCTGCAACAGACGTATTCGCCGCTGGAAATCCTGATTTCCGATGATGCATCGACCGATCGCACTTACACCCGGATCGAAGCCGCGGTACGCGGTTACGACGGCCCGCACCAGGTGCATCTGCGGCGCAATGCGCGCAACGAAGGCATCAGCGCGCACTTCTCCCGGCTGGCGCAGCTCGCCCGCGGCGAACTGCTGTTCGTCGCCGCCGCAGACGACATCAGCGAGCCCCACCGCTGCGCTGCCGTGGTCGCGCATTGGCTGGCTCTAGGCCGCCAACCCGACCTCATCGCCACCGATCTGCTCGACATCGATGCCGACAACCGGGTACACGGCCGCATCGTCCATACCACGCTCGACGGTTTCACCCTGGAGCGTTGGTGCCAGGCCCAGCCTTGGCTGGTCGGCGCCTCACACGTCTGGAGCAAGCGGCTGTTCGCGCGCTTCGGCCCGATGCAGCCGGGAGCGCACGCCGAAGACCAGATCATGCTGTTGCGCGCCGTGCTTGCCAACGGCGCTTCGACGCTGCACGAGCCTCTGGTGCGCTGGCGGCGCGGCGGGCTGTCAAGCAAACGCCGCCCGGCGAATCTAGCGGCGCTGCGCGCGCGCATGCGCGCAGGCAATCTCGCCAGTCTGATCGCTTTGCAGCAACACCTAGCCGATGCACGGCACGCCGACTGCTTCGGCCCTGTGGCGGCGGCGCTGCGGCCACGGCTGGCCCGCGCGCACTATACCGAAGCGGTGCTCGGCGCCCATAGCAATCGGCGACGTCTCCTTGCATTCTGGGATAGTCGTGACGTGGCTTTGGGTTATCGCCTGCGATTGTTGGGGTACACCATTCTGCCGTGGCTCTATGATCCTTTCATCCGCTTGAAGGCATCGATCGGCATGTCGCGCCATGCCGACGCCGCCGGGCGGCCTGCGCAGACTTCCTGAATCATGCCTGAGAGTTCACCTGCCCTGCGGCTGGCGATCACTACACAAGCGCTTGCCCACGGCGGCGGCGCCGAGCGTTACACCCGCGACATCGTCGCCGGTCTGATCGAGCAAGGCATCCGTCCATTGGTCATCGCCCGCCGGGTCGACACGTCGTTGCCGCTGGCGCGGCAAACAGCCTACGTGGCGCTGCGGCTGCGCGGCGTGCCGCGACTCTGGCGCAGCGCAGCGTTCGACTGGCAGGCCGGCCGCGCGCTGCAGCGACAGACGATCGATTGTGTGTTTGGCATCAACCAAACCCTGCACGCGCAGGTGGCGGTGTGCGGCGGCACACACCCGGGGTTTTTGCAGGCGATGGCCAAGCGGCCGGGATGGGCCGATCGTCGGCAAATCGAGCTGGAACGCCGCTGCTATGCGCACGCACGATATATCGTTGCGCATTCGCGGCGCATGCGCGAGGAGTTGCTGCGCTACTACGATTTGCCAGCGGACAAAATCGACGTGCTATATCCGCCGGTCGATGCGTCGCGCTTCAAACCGCTCGATGCGCAGCAGCGTCTGCTGACGCGCGCCCGCCTGGGCCTGCCCGCCGATCGCGTCGTCTTCCTGCTGGTTTCCACTGGGCACGCGCGCAAAGGCTGGGCCGAACTGCAAGCGGTGTTTGCGCAAACCCGGCTGCCCATCACCTTGGCGGTGGCCGGCAGGCCCTTGCCGCATGCTGCGGCCAACGTCGTCGAGCTGGGCTACCGTGCCGACATCGAAACCGTGTTTGCCGCCGCCGACTTCACCGTCGTTGCGTCGCGCTACGAACCCTTCGGCTTGGTCGCGGTCGAATCGGTGCTGTGCGGCACGCCGGTGGTCATCGCCGACACCGTCGGCAGCGCCGAGGTTCTCGGTGAGAACGCGAAAATCGGGTATTCGCTGCAGACTCCCGACGGCTTGTCCGCAGCCATCGCCGCAGCCTACCGCAGAGCGCAGCAGGGGCAGCACCGCATCGACGCGCCGCGCTCGGCGCTGCGCTACGACCCGGGGGTGAAAACTCACGTCGACGCGCTGCTGCTTCGGTTCGCGGCGTGCGCGCAGTCCTGATCTGCCCCGGCCGATTGCGGCGGCGACGCGGCGAGCTGAAATTGCATGCGATGCAATTGCGCGTACAGGCCGTCTTTTTGCAGCAGCTCGGCCTGGGTGCCGAGTTCGATCAGCCGCCCCGCGTCGAGCACGGCAATGCGGTCGCAATGCGCGATGGTGGCCAGGCGGTGGGCGATGACGATGGTCGTGCGCCCGCGCATCAGCCGGTCGATGGCCTGCTGCACCAGCCGCTCGCTCTCGGCGTCGAGCGCACTGGTGGCCTCGTCGAGAATGAGCAGTGGCGCGTTGCGATACAGCGCACGGGCGATCGACAGTCGCTGGCGCTGCCCGCCGGAGAGCTGCGAACCATTGTGGCCGATGGGCGCCTGCAAGCCGCCGGGCAGCGAGCGGACGAAGTCGCCCAGCGCCGCGGCATCGAGCGCGGCCCAGGCGCGGTCGGCGTGCACCGGCTCGCCGAAGCTGACGTTCGCACCGACGCTGTCGTTGAGCAGCACCACGTCCTGGCCGACGTAGGCGATTTGCTCGCGCAGATTGTGCAAATCCCAGTCGCGCAGCGGCACGCCGTCGAGCAGCAGACGGCCCTGCGTGGGCTCCAGCAATCGCGGCACCAGGCGCATGAGCGTGGTCTTGCCCGCGCCGGACGGGCCGACGATCGCCAGGCTTTCCCCGGCATGCACGCGCAGCGACACACCGTCGAGCACAGGGCGATCCATCCCAACGAGGGTCACGCCGACGTCGTCGAATTCGAGCTCTCCGCGCGCTCGATCGACTCTGTGCGTGCCGCTGTCGAGTTCGGGCGGGGCGTCGACGATGCCGCGCAAGCGCTCCAGCGACGACAACGCGCGCACCATCGGCTGCACGATGTCGGCGACGCGGCGCAGCGGCGACAGCGTCATCATCATCGCCGTGATGAAGGCGACGAACCCGCCGACGCTGTGTTGCCCGGTGATATCGCTCTGCCACATGGCAAAGACGATGACCACCGACACGGCCAGCGCCGACAACCATTGCGACACCGGCGTCGTGCTCGAACCCGACACCAATGTTTTGACCGTGGTGCGGCGCAGCCGCTGGTTGATGGCGTCAAAACGCCGGGTGAACGTGCGCTGCGCGTTGTGCACACGGATCACCGGCGCGGCGAGCATGCCCTCTTCCAGAGCGTACGAGGTGTCTTCGGCCGCCTTTTGCATTTGCACATTCAGCCGTTTGGCACGACGGCTGATCTGCCGCATGGTCAAGATCAAGGGCAGCAGGATCGCCAAGGTCAACAGCGTCAAGCTCCAGTTGACCCACAGCAAGTAGGCAAACAGCGCCAGCAAGGTCAGAGAGTCGCGCACCAGGGTGAGCAAGCCGGGAAAGATCATGCCCAGCGCCAGTTGCGCCTCGTACACCGAGGCGCCGATCAGGCTGCTGGCGCTCTCGCGCTGCAGCGCGGCGAGCTGCGCCGAGACGATTTGCCCATACACCAGCTCGCGCACCCGTGCCAGCACGTTTTGCGTCAGCCACTGGGTGAGGAACTGCGAAGCCAGCCAGGCCAACCCGCGAACCGTGAACAAGCCGAGCAGCACCGCGGGCACCGCCCAAAGCGGGAAATCACGCCTGGCGGTGAAGCCGACGTCAAGCACATGCTTCATCAGCGCCGGCAACACCGGCTCGGTGGCGGCGACGACGGCGGCAAACAGCACGATGAGCCAGGCCGCCGTGCGGTTACGCGAGTTGGCGCGAAACAGTCGCCAAAGCAAGCGCAGTCCGTGCAAGTCGCGTCCCGCTAGCATTTGGCACTCGACAAATCAATTCGGCAAATCATGCAATGTGTTTCCTCTGAGCGCCGCGCCCTCTTTCGGCACGGCGCTGGCCATCAGGCAAGATGCTAGTGCTTGGACAAAGACATCTGCCGCCGGCGCCCGTCTGGTTCACCTTCGCCGTCCTGCCCTTGCTGCTGGTCTATCCGGCGTTGACCCTGACCGTCGCGGGTGCGGTCAACACTGTGTTCTTCCTCTTGTTTCTGCTCAGTGCGGCGCGGTTGCTGGCCGACCTGCGAAACCCTCGGGAGCAACGGCTTGCGGCGTCTCGCCCCGGGCGGAGAGACCCATTGCCCGCATCGGACGCCATGCTCTACACCGCGGCGATGGCAGCGCTGCCGCTGGCCGTTTTCATCGGCCAATGCGCCAGCCAACGCTGGGGCTGGCCGTATTACGACGCCGTTTCGCGGTTTTTGTTGGCCACGCCGATTTTTTTCGCGCTGCGCAGATTGCCGCCACAGCGACTTCTCGTGCTCTGGCCTGGAATGATCTTTGGCGCGTTCGCCGCCGCCGCCCTCGTCGTGTTCGATCCGCGCGACTGGGGCGCGAGCGACGGCGTCGCCCGGCTGGGCTCGGCGTTCGTCAACCCGATTCATTTCGGTGACATCGCGCTGACCCTGGGTGTGTTGCCGGCTCTCGGCCTCGTCCAACGGCCTCTCACACCGGTGTCGGTGCGCTCGATGCTCTGGCCTGCGGCTGCGCTGCTGGCGGCTGCCGCCGGGTTGTATGCCTCGATCTTGTCGGGTTCGCGCGGCGGCTGGGTCGCCATCCCGTTGTTCGTGGTGTTGGCCGCGGTCTTCAATCGCAGCGCGTTGCACGCGCGCACCGTCCTGGTTGCCGCGCTGGCCATGCTGCTGGCCGTTTCGCTGGCGGCGATCGCCGTGCCGGAAACGCGCCAACGCATCGAGCTGGTTTTCAGCAATCTGCACGCCTTCGATCACGGCAACGAAGACACTTCGATCGGCATCCGCTTTCAGTTGTGGAAGGCCGCCTGGGTGATTTTTACCGAGCATCCCCTGTTCGGCGTCGGCATGGGCGGTTTCAAGGCGCTGATGACCCCGATGCAGCAGTCCGGTCTGCTCACCCCGCTGGCGGCTGACTTCGGCAGACAGGAGGTGCACAGCGAAATCCTGTCACGACTCTCCCAACTCGGCATCGTCGGCCTGGCGGCGATTGCCGCCGTTTACATCGTACCGGCACGGTTGTTCTGGCGCCGAGTGGATGCCGTTTCAGCCGCCAGCCGTGCCGCAGCGCGAATGGGGCTGGCCTTGGTGCTCGGCTTCGTCGTCTATGGCTTGACGGTCGAGACTTTCGACCTCACCATGACCGCGGCGTTCTACGCGCTGACCGTTGCGGTGCTGCTTGCCGCCGCTTACCCGAAAAGCCCTCCAACCGAGCACGCAACATGTTCAGCATCCTGATTCCCACATGGAACAATCTGCCGTATTTACAGCTGTGCATCGACAGCATTCGGGCGCACTCCTGCGTCGAGCACGAGATTCTGGTGCACGTCAACGAGGGAACGGACGGCACTGTGCAGTGGCTGCAGCAACAGGGCATCCGGCATAGTGTGTCCCGCGACAACGTCGGCATTTGCTTAGCGGTCAATCATCTGGCGGGACTGGCCAAGCGCGATTGGCTGCTGTATATGAACGACGACATGGTCTGCTGCCCTGGTTGGGACCGCGCCTTGATGGAAAAAATTCGATCGGCAAACGATGACCGGCTATTTTTGTCGTCGATGCTGCTCGAACCAACGCCCACCGGAAACGATCGAGTGATCGTGCAGGATCATGGCCGCAGCCCTGCCGATTTCGACGCTGCCAGTTTGTTGCAGCATTACCGCGACGTGCAACGCCCGGACATGCCCGGGCGCGCGTCGCAACCCACGCTCGTCGCCAGACGGTGGTGGACCATGGTCGGCGGCTACAGCCTGGAATTCAGCCCCGGGATGAGTTCGGACGATGATTTGCTCATCAAGCTGTGGATCAGCGGATTTCGCCGCTTCGAAATCGTCTCAGCCAGCCGCCTCTATCACTTCGCCTGCCGTAGCACCGGGCGCATCCGCAAAAACCGCGGCTCGCGCGAATTCGCGCTCAAGTGGGGCATCACGCAGGGGGAATTCATGCGCAACTATCTGGCCAAGGCGCATTGCCACACCCATGTCGACGCAGGCCGGTGTTTTCCGCGGCCGACGTTCAGCGGCAAATTCAAACGCGCTTTTCACGGTTTGTTCTCCGACATTCCTCTGGGTGACATCGCCGCGTGGAATGCCACGCCCGGAGAAGACTTCTCGCCGGTGCAGTCCGACAGCCTTGCCCGCCAGACCCAGAACAGCCCCTGATGCCCCGCGTCTCTGCCATCCTCATCACACGCAACGAGCAGCACAACATCGCCGCTTGCCTGAGTGGTTTGTCGTGGTGCGACGAAGTGATCGTGGTCGACAGCGGCAGCAGCGACGCCACGGTCGAACTGGCGCGCAGCCTGGGCGCACGGGTGGAAGTGCGCACCGATTGGCCTGGCTACGGGCAGCAAAAGAACCGCGCGCTCGATCTGGCGCAGTACGACTGGGTGTTGTCGATCGATGCCGACGAGCGCGTCAGCGCGGAACTCGCCGCCGAAATCCGCCAGGCCATCGCCCGGCCGGACGCGCCCGACGCCTATTGCATGCCCCGGCTGTCGAGCTATTGCGGCCAGTTCATGCGCCACGGCGGCTGGTATCCGGACCGGGTGGTCCGCTTATTCCGCCGCGGTACGGCACGGTTTTCCGACGACGTCGTGCACGAGTCGGTGCAGGCCACCGGGCGGGTTGGGCGATTGCAGCACGACCTGTTGCATATCAGCTACCGCTCGCTAGACGACGTGCTCGACAAAATGAACCGCTATTCCAGCGCCGGCGCGGCAAAACTCGCCTCGCGCGGCCGCCGCGGCGGGTTGACCACGGCGCTAGGGCGCAGTGCTTGGGCGTTTTTTCGCACCTACGTGCTGCGCCGTGGGTTTCTCGACGGTCGGCTCGGCTTCGTTCTGGCGTGCAGCATCGCGCAAGAAACCTGGTATCGCTACCTCAAGCTTTGGCTGCTGCAACAGCAGGCGGGCAACGGCCGGCGCGGCTCTCGACGGCCATGAAGGCGCCGATGGGAACCAATCCTCTTCGCGCCACTCCTTGGAGGTTGGTGCGAACTCTGTTGAAATTGCGCATCGCAGCAAGACTTGCGAATTTTTACGCAGGCGGTATGCCGCCGTCTTTAGAATTTGGCGGCAGCGCTTGCACGGGTTTTCTCTCATCCCGGCAGAGCTCTGCCTTAGACTGAATCCTCATGCAGCGACGTCGATTTGTCCTTGGTTCTCTGGCTGCTCCGCTGGCGCGCGGGGCCTCCGTCCTCGCCGGCGTGGGCGTCTTGGCCGCTCCGGCCCGCGCGCAGTTCAAAGTCGATGTGTCGGGCATCGGCGCCACGCAGATCCCCGTGGGCATCGGCGTGTTCCGCGATCCCGACAACTGTCCGCAGCCGATTGCCGGCATCGTCCGCGCCGATTTGACGCGCAGCGGGCTGTTTGCCGTGAGCAACCTCGGCGGGCAGACCTTGACCGAACAGGGGCCGCCGAACTACGCCGCGTGGCGCGCGCAAAACCTCGAGGCGGCTGCCGGCGGCAGCGTCACGCCCGCGGCGTCGGGTCGTTGGCTCATCGAGTTCCGGCTGTGGGACGCGGTCAAGCAGGCCGATCTGGGTGGGCTGGCGCTGACGGTGCTGCCCGGCGACCTGCGGCTGGCGGCGCACAAAATCAGCGATTACATCTACCAAAAGCTCACCGGCCAGCGCGGCGTGTTCGCCACGCGCATCGCCTACATCAGCAAGGCCGGGCCGCACAATTTCGCCCTCAACATCGCCGACAGCGACGGCGCCAATCCGCAGTACGCGCTACGCAGCCGCGAGCCCTTGCTCTCGCCCGCCTGGTCGCCCAACGGGCAGGAACTCGCTTACGTGTCGTTCGAAACCGGCAAGCCGGTGGTGTTCGTCCAGAACGTGCGCAGCGGCGCGCGGCGCATGGTGGCGAACTTCAAAGGCAGCAACAGCGCACCGGCGTTTTCTCCCGACGGCGGCACACTCGCCGTGGTCCTCACCCTCACCGGGCGGTCGCAGATCTACCTCATGCCCAGCAGCGGCGGTACACCGCGGCAGTTGATGCGCTCTTACTCGATCGACACCGAGCCGGTGTTTTCCCCCGACGGCCAAAGCCTGTATTTCGTCAGCGACCGCGACGGCGGGCCGCAGATCTACAAAGTCACGCTCGACGGCAGCGGCGTGCAGCGCATCACCTACACCGGCGGCTACAACGTCAGCCCGGCCGTCAGCCCCGACGGCAAAACCCTGGCGTACATCTCGCAGCAGGGCAACAGCTACCAGCTCTGGTCGATCAACCTCGCCAGCAACGCCACGCAGCTGCTCGACGATGGCAGCGACTGCGGCCACCCCAGCTTCGCCCCGAATGGCCAGATCGTGCTTTATTCTGCCGGTGGCCGAGGCAGCGAGGTGCTCAAGACCGTGTCGATCGACGGCCGGGTCCGCTCCACCCTGTCGCAAGCCGGTGTCCAGGTGCGCGAACCGAGCTGGGGGCCCTGGACGCCGGATCGCTGAACGCGCCGCTGCCGTCGCCTGGATTCATTTCGCCCGTTTTCCCACAACCCGTTCCGATCGGAGAATCCCGTGAACATGCGCTCTACCCTGGTCTTCACCGCTTTGGCCGCCGCTTTGGCGCTGGGCGGTTGTGCATCGCCCGTCCCCGTCAAGCAGGCTCCCGTCGAGTCCAAAACTGCCACTCCGGTGGAAAGCGGCACCGCCGGCGCCAATGCCAACGGAGCCGGGCAGAATCAAGTCGCCGCGGTGCAGGCTCCCAGCGAGTCCAACGCCGGGCCGGGGCCGAACGTGCCCAAGAGCATCTACTTCGCGTTCAACAGCTACACCATCGAGAGCCAGTACACCCCGGTGCTCAACGCCAACGCCACCTACCTGATGCAGCATCCGCAGGCGCATGTGCAGCTTCAGGGCAACACCGACGCTCGCGGCAGCCGCGAGTACAACCTGGCGCTGGGGCAAAAGCGTGCCGACGCGGTGATGAAGGCGCTCGAACTCCTCGGTGTCAAGCCGTCGCAGATGGAGGCCATCAGCTTCGGCAAGGAAAAGCCCAAGGCCTTGGGTGACACCGAAGCCGATTACGCGGAAAACCGCCGCGTCGACATCGTCTATCAACGATGAGTCGCCACCCCGACCATTTTTACCGCTGCGCTGCGCCGGTATCGCTGGCGCAGCGGGTGGCCGCCTGCACCGTGCTCGCGTTGAGCCTGGGCGCGGGCCTGGCCACCCCGGCGCGCGCCGACATCTTTCCCGACAACGAGGCGCGGCGGGCGATTCTGGATTTGCGCGCGCAAGTGGCGCAAAACCAGCAGACCACGCAGGCGCAACTCGCGCAGCAGGCGCAGCAGATCCAGCAGATCCGCAATGCGCTGCTCGACCTGTCGAACCAGATCGAGCAGATGCGCGGTGAAATCGCCCAACTGCGCGGCAAGCAGGACGCCGCCACGCAGCAGCTCAGCGACACCCTGGCGAAGCTGCAAAGCAGCCAGCAGCAGCTCACCCAGCGGCTCAAACCGCTGGAGCCGGTGCAGGTGCAGATCAACGGCCAGACCTACACCGTGCAGCCGGCGGAAAAAGCCGCTTTCGAGCAGGCGCTGACCGCCTTCCGCAACGGCGATTTCGCCGGCAGCGCCACGCAGCTCAAGGCGTTTCTGACGCAGTACCCCGCCAGCCCCTACGACGCCGATGCGCAGTACTGGCTGGCCAACGCGCAGTACGCGCAAAAGCAATACAAGGATGCGATCACCACGTTCCAGGGCCTGATCCAGGGCAACCCGAACAACCCGCGTCTGCCCGAGGCCATGCTCGGGCTGGCCAATTGCCAGATCGAACTGCGGCAAATCGCCGCCGCGCGCAAAACCCTGAGCGAGCTGGTCAAGACCTACCCGCAGTCCGAGGCGGCGCAGGCCGGGCGTGACCGCCTGGCGAAGCTGCGGTGACACCGCCGCCATCGCCGCGCGCCGTCGTGCTGCTGTCTGGCGGCATGGACTCGGCCACCGTGCTCGCGCTGGCGCGCCAGCAGGGTTTCGCCTGTTTCGCGCTGTCGCTCGATTACGGGCAGCGCCACCGCGCCGAACTCGACGCCGCGCGGCGCGTTGCCGCTGCCCTGGGGGCGCAGCGACATGAAATCATCCCCTTGGACTTGAGCCGCTTCGGCGGCTCGGCGCTGACCGACCCGGCCATTGCCGTGCCGATACAGCGCAGCGACGCGGGTATTCCCGTCACCTACGTTCCGGCGCGCAACACGGTGATGCTCGCGCTGGCGCTGAGCTGGGCCGAAGCCCTGGGTGCGCAGGATCTGTTTTACGGCGCCAACGCCGTCGATTATTCCGGCTATCCCGACTGCCGGCCGGAATATGTCGCCGCGTTCGAGCGCCTGGCCAACCTGGCAACCAAGGCCGGTGTCGAAGGCCGGCACATGCGGCTGCACGCGCCGCTGATCGCGCTGAGCAAGGCGCAGATCATCCAGACCGGGGTGCGATTGGGAGTCGATTACGCCATCACGGTCACCTGCTACCAGGCAGACGCCGAGGGGCGGGCGTGCGGCCACTGCGACGCCTGCCGCCTGCGCGCGCAAGGGTTTGCCGCCGCCGGCTTGCCCGACGTCACCCGCTACCAGCCCGGCGCCGTGCGCTGATTCCCCGCCGCGACAAGCGGCAGGGCGCGTGGCTCGGCGCGGCATGGAACAATATCGCCCTGCGGCACAGCGCCGCGCCTGTCGTTCGATCCCCAAGCCGATGCCGTCCGTTTCCGTTTCCGCCATTCATGCCACCGTGCTGTGGGGCACGTTTGCGCTGAGTCTGCTGTTTGGCGCCATCATGCAGCGCACGCGGTTTTGTACCATGGGCTCGGTCAGTGACATCGTCAACATGGGATCGTGGCTGCGCATGCGCATGTGGGTGTTGGCCATCGCCACGGCCACCGCCGGTTTCAACCTGCTGGCCGCCAGCGGGCAAATCGACGCCGCGCAGACCATTTACACCACGTCCAGGGTGCTCTGGCTGTCGGCACTGGTCGGCGGCGTGTTGTTCGGCTTCGGCATGGTGCTGGCCTCCGGCTGCGGCAGCAAAACCCTGGTGCGCATCGGTGAGGGTAACCTCAAGGCGGTCGTCGTGTTCCTGATGATCGCGGTGTTTGCCTACATCACCCTGCGCGGACTCACCGCCGAAGTGCGCGTGCACCTGCTCGACCGCGTGGCCATCCAACTGTCGGGCCCGCAGGACCTGCCGGCCATCGTCTCCCGCCTGACCGGCCTGCCGCTGGCGCGGCTGCAGTTGGCGTTCGGCGTGGTTGTCAGCCTGCTGCTCGGCGGCTGGGCGCTGAGCGCGCGTGAGTTCCGCACCGCCAACAACCTGGTCGCCGGGTTCGGTCTGGGGGCGATCATCGTCGGCGTCTGGTACCTCTCGGGCAAGCTGGGTTTCCTCGCCGAAGACCCGCAAACGCTGCAAGCGGCGTATATCGGCACGCAAAACAACAAAATGGAGTCGCTGACTTTCGTCGCTCCGCTGGCCTACACGTTGTTCTGGTTCATGATGTACAGCGACGCCAGCAACGTGCTCACCCTGGGCATCGTTTCGGTGTTCGGCGTCATCGCCGGCTCGGCCGTCATGGCGCTGCTCGGCCGGCATTTCCGCTGGGAGGGGTTTCACGGCGTGGAAGACACCGCCAATCATCTGGTGGGCGGCGCGCTCATGGGCATTGGCGGCGTCACCGCGCTGGGCTGCACCATCGGCCAGGGCATGAGCGGTGTGTCCACCTTGTCGATCACCAGTTGGATCGCGTTTTTGTCCATCGTCGGCGGCGCGGTGCTCGGGGTGAAATACCAGGCATGGCGGGTCGAACGCACGATGTGAGCGGCATGCCGGCCGGCGCGGACATGGCGCCCGAGTTCGACCGGCAGCGGCGTTTCGGCGGCATCGCCAGGCTGTACGGCGAGCAAGGCGCGCAGCGCATCACGCAGGCCCACGCCGTGGTCGTCGGCGTGGGCGGCGTCGGCTCGTGGGCGGCCGAAGCACTGACGCGCAGCGGCGTGCAGCGGCTGACGCTGATCGACCTCGACCACGTCGCCGAATCGAACATCAACCGCCAGCTCCAGGCTTTGGACAGCACTTTGGGTATGTCCAAGGTGCTGGCGCTGCAAACCCGGTTTGCGCAAATCAACCCCGACTGCGATGTGTCGTGCGTCGAAGATTTCGTCGATGCGGGCAACGCCGCGCAGCTCATCCCGGCAGACGCCGACGTCGTGCTCGACTGCTGCGACCAGGTGCGGGCCAAGGCGGCGGTTGCCGCGCTGTGTTTGCAGCGGCGCCAACCGGTGTTGATGGCCGGTGCCGCCGGTGGCAAACGGCATGCGGACGCACTGCAATGCGCCGATCTGTCGGCGGTCACGCATGATCCGCTGCTGGCAAGCGTGCGCCAGCACCTGCGCCGCCGACACGGCGCGCCGCGCCGCGGTGACATCGGCGTGCTGTGCGCTTACAGCAAGGAAACCGTCGCCAGGACGGCAGCCGACGGCTGCTACGCACCGACCACGCCGCTCAAGCCGCGTGACAACAGCCTGAACTGTGCCGGATTCGGCTCCAGCGTGATGGTCACTGCATCGATGGGCATGATCCTGGCTGCACGCGCGATCGACGCCGTGCTATGATTACAGGCTTGTTTGCGCTGGGTCGTTAGCTCAGTCGGTAGAGCAGCGGACTTTTAATCCGTTGGTCGCGTGTTCGAGTCACGCACGACCCACCAGCCCTAAACCCGGGTTGTTAGCTCAGTTGGTAGAGCAGCGGACTCTTAATCCGTAGGTCGGGCGTTCGAGCCGCCCACAACCCACCAAGAAAAACAACGCTTCAGCCGTTGACCGCGCCACTTTCTGCGGGTTCTTGTGTCAAGATTGTGTCGAGTAACCGTGCTGATAGCGTCTCTGCGTGACTCGCGAGATGTGCAGGTGCGAGGTGTGCATATCGCTGCACCATCGCGGTACTGAGCCGCCACAACCCACCAGCATGGCCCCCGCAGCCGCCTGCGCCTGATGCGCGGGGCTGTCGTTTTCAGCGGCGGCGCGGCAAATCGCTGCCGAACAGCGCCTGCCGCGGCGAGAAAAAATAACGTAGCCCGAGGTAGAGCGCACGATCCTGGTACGCCGGCCCGGTGCGCCAGAGCGCGCTGCCCTCCAGCGCCCAATGCGGCCCCAGCAAGTTGCTCCACTGCAGTGCCGTGCTCGTGCCGATGCCCTGCGAGCGGCTAGCAGCCAACGGCGGGCACGGTGCGGCCACGGCGAGCGGCGGCGGCAGCGCAAAGCAGGCGCTGGCGTCTTGCCGCACCGATTGCCAGCCTACCTGCACCTGCCCGGCGAGCACCCAGCGGCGCGCATCCGCCGTCTGGAACACAGCGAGCAGCGAGGCGCTGGAAAAATCCTGCGGGCTGAAATACCCGCCCTGCCCCCAAGTGAAACCGGACAGATTACGCGCGTAATGCTCGTAGGCCAGATTCGGCCCGACGCTGAAAAACCGCATTCCAGGCAACGGCACATCGCGCTCCACGCCCAGGCTTGCTGCCAGGTGCGAATTGTGCGCGACGTTCTGCCCGCTCAATTCTTCGGCATCGACACGCGCGCTGACGTTCCACTGCGGCCAGAGGTTCTGGTACCCGCCGGCGGTCAGCCCTTGACGCAACACCCGTCCCCATGCCTGGCCGCTGGCCGGATCGCGTAGGCCGGTGAACGACAGCACGGAGTCGTCCACCGCGCTGCGGTGCACGGCGACGCTCCAGTCGTGCGTCGCGCTGAGCTCGCGCCAGGCGACCGATGCGGTCCATGCCGGTGGCACCGCCCCGCCCGTCGGGGTGATGCCAAGACTCGCCTCCACTGCCTGCGGGCCCAGGCTGCGCCAGCGCAGCATGCCGCTGGCGCCCACATCCTGCTGCGCCGCGGGCGTCTGTGCCGCCTGCAGTGTGCTGCCGATCCCGCTGACCGGCGGCGTGCCCCCGGCATCGACAACGGTGCGCTCCACCCGTGCATCCCAGACGCCCAGCGCATTGGCCCAGCGCAAATGCAACATCGGCCATTGCTCCAGGCGCAACTGGCTGGTGCCCGCGGCGCCGGATTTGCTGCGCACCAAGCCGCCCAGAGCGACGCTGGGCGCAGCCGCGCCGGCCAACGCCGGGTCGGCCTTGGGGTCGAGCACGGCAGCGTCGCGGGCCAAGCCGAGATCGCGCCAATGCAGCGCACGTTGGCGCCGCACCAGATCGGCGAACGCTCCGGGCTGCGCCGCCAGTTGCGTGATGCGCGCGGTTTGTCCGCTGCGCTGCAGGCTGAGCAACAGCCCTTGCGCCGCGTCGGCATCGTCGGGCCTGGCGTGCACCAGGGCGGCAAACTCGGTCGCTGCCTGCGCCGCCTGCCCGGCCTGAAGCAGGGTCCACGCCAGCAGCGAACGCTCGTCCGGCGTGTCTTTGCCCAGGGCGATCGCCCGCCTGAGCCATTCCACCGCCTGCCCCGGCTGGTTTTGCTCTCGCGCGCGCAGCGCCAGCTGCACGGCGACATCGGCACGGGCGGCGCGCAGCGCCGGGTCGTCCTGCGCCACGTCGTAAGCCGCCTGCAGCCGCCCGGTTTTTTGCAAGGCGTAGAACGCGCCCTGCCGCGCGGATGCCAGCGTCGGGTCTTTGGCGAGCGCCAGCTCGAACCAGGGCAGCGCCTGGGCGTCTTGCTGCATGCGGTACAACGCCCAGCCCAGCCGGGCGGCCAGATCCGGACTGGCCAGCGCGCGCAATGCGGCGGCATGCGCGTCGATGCGTTGCGCCAGTTCTGGCTGCGGCGTGCCTTGCTCGTCGGCTTGCAACATGCTCTCCAACGCTTGCCACCACGGCGGCAGCCGGGCCGATGCCGCGCTGGCTGCAACCGCTGCCTCGGGCGAGACCGCAGCCGATGCCTGCCGCAGCGCGACGCGCTGCGCCGGCCATTCCAGCCGGGTCGACAGCTTCAGCTGCAGCTCCGGCCAGCCGGGCTCAGCCGCCTGTGGCGCCGCATGGCGCTGGTGCGCGGCCGCCGACGGCACGGGGCGCCGTGCCGCGGGCGTTGCCTGCGCCGCCGGCAGCGCAGGCACAGGCGGCTGCGCTGCCGCGGCTGCTGGCTGCAACGGGTATTGCACGCCGCTTTGCGGCAGCCGCTCGATACGCATTCCGGGCTGCGGTGAATAGTCCACCCGCGGCGCCGCGGCAACCGTGGCGTCGAAAGCGTAAGCCAGCGCCGCGGCCAGACACAGAGGTTTGGCCCACGACGCGCCGACCCCGCCTGCGCGGGGCGCCAGGCGGCGTGACCAGCCATGCTGCCGAGGACGCATCATCGGGCTGCCTCAACTTCCTGCGCCATACGGCGGCGGCGCCTGGCGCGCAGCGGCCTGCACCAGCAGCGCCAGAGTCGCCGAGTAATAGCCGGATTGCACCAGGGTGGCGCCGACCACGGGGGGCGCACGGCGGGTTTCGATCCAGTCGCGGATGGCGCGCATTCCCGGGCTGGCGCCGAACGAATCGATCGAGTCGTCGGCAAAATTGGTCCACGCCGGCAGATACCCCTCGCAGCGAAAACTCTCCCAGAACGCACGGAACGGCGCGAGCAATTCCTCGCTGGCCAGACCGGCCCAGGCCAGATACAGCGGAATGCGCACCGCCTCGTAGCCGTAGCGCTGCGGCCGCGTGGGATCAGGAACGAGCGGGTTGACCAAGAGCAGCCAGTCCGGCGGCAGACCCCAGCGGCCGAAGCGGGCGATGGACAGCAGTTTCAGCCCGCTGCTGCGCAGCGCGTCCCACTGCGGCGACGGGTCGACGCGTGCCAGCTCGGGCAGCGCCGGGAACACCCAGTAGGACAAGTTCACCACCTGTCCTTTGGGCGTGTCAAAACCTTCGACAGCGGGCAGCAACACCGTACCCCAGGGCGTGTCGCGCAGCAATTTGCCGCGAATCGCCTGCGCCATGGCGCGCGCCGGCGCGGCCAGCGCTGGGCGCTGCCGGCTGGCGCGCGCCAGCGCCCAGGCGACGAGCAGATCGCTGTCGGCGGCGTCGTTCTTGTCGGTCACGCCTTGGCCGGGAATCCAGCGCCACGCCAACAAGGCATCGTCACGCACCGCCAGGTGCTGCTGCGCCCACGCCCACATGGCGTCGAATCCGGCCTGGTCTCCTGCGGCCAACGCCAGGATCATGCCGTAACCCTGCGCCTCGGACGTGCTGGCATCGTGTTGCCCAGGGTCGATCACCCGACCGTCGGGGCGCACGAAGGCCTGCTTCCACACGGCATATACGGTCATCAACGGCGGCAGAGCCGCTGCGGCCAGCGGCCGTAGCGCCGCGACGCCGAGCGCGGCCAGACCCGCCACGGCCTGGCGGCGGGAGAGAAGGCAAGGCGCAGCGGCAGACATGGCGGCGGCTCAAACCAGCGGCGTCGAATCATCCGCATTGTGCTTGATGCGGGCGTGGTGCCGATGACGGAAGCGCATGAGCAGGCGCAGCGTCACGGCCGCCAGCAGCAGGCTGAGCACACCGATGACCACCGCCCAGAACCAGGGATGCAGCGAGAGCAAAAAGCCCAGACGGGAACTCAACCCGGCCTGGCCGACGGTATAGCGCGGGCCGACCATCTGCTGTGCGATGTGCTGCCGTCCCTGCCACAGCACCAAATCCCCGCCGAGCTGGCTCCACACCGCCGGCTGGATCAGCGCGTCGGTCTGCGCCAGCAGCGAGCCGCCGTGTGCGGCAGTGAGCACGGTCAACGTGCCGCCGGCGCTGCCAGGCAGCGCCGCCTGCATCAGCGCCGCCTGCTGTCCCAGACCGACGCCGTTTTGCGTCGCCCAGGCCGTGGTCGGCACCTCTGGCTCGGCGCTGAAGCGCAAGTGACTGGCCAGCCAGCGCCACAGCCGGTCCAGCGGGCCGAGTTCACCCGGCCCAGCCGCGGTCACCGCCACCGGGTAAGGCGCCACGCTCACCTCACCCAGACGCAGCGGCATCACCTCGGTCAGCGTCCGCGGCAGCTCGGCAGCCGCGCCGACGACAAGGGCGTTGCCGGCCTCGGCCAGACGTGCGCTGCCGATTTGCCAGCGGGCGTCGAGCAACGGCAGTTTCTGCACCTGCGCCAGCTTGGCGGCGAGCATCCAGGCGGCCGCAGCGTCGGCGGCGTCAGCGCGTGTGATGGCGAACACGACGCCTGCGCCGTACGGCCTGCGGGTGTAGGGAAAACCGGTGCGCTGCAGCAGGCCCAGGTCGGGCAGGCTGGTCACGCGCGCGGCGTTGGGCAGTTCCAGCCGAGAGTCGTCGAACAGCGTCAGGCGCAAGTTTTCGGTGTTGATCGCCAGGCAGCGCCCGGTGATCAGCGGCATCATCGACGCGCTGAACGTCAGCACGTTGCTGCCCGGTTTGAACGACGTCAGCGGGATCGCCACGTCGTAGTCGCGGAAATACCCGCCGTCACGCGCCGACAGCGCAATGGCCGACTGGAACCGGCCGTTGAGCAAAATATTGAGCACCGAGTCTTCGCGCAGCCCGGCGCCGTAGGCGAAGCGCAGTTTGAGGTGCACCATGCTGTTGTCCGGCGCGAACAGGTCCGGCGGCAGGGTGAAGTCCAGGTTCTGCTTGCCGTACAACCCGGCGAAGGTCTCGGTCTTCAGCCCGAGTTGCGCGAAACTGACGGTCTGGTTGGGGTAGACCATGCGCGGCCCCGGGTCGTCGGGCAGGCGGGGCAAGTCGATCTGCCGCACCACGGCGGCGGTGGCATCGGGGTAGGGATAGTCGAGCAGGTTGAGCGCGCGCAAGGCCAAATCCACCTGCTGCGCCGTCTGCCCGCTGACGATGAGCACGTAGCGACCGCTGTCGCCCAGCGGTTCGATGGCGAGAAACGGCCCGGTGATACGCGCGGCCAGGGCATTCGACAAATACGGCTGCAGCTCGGTGCGGGTGCCCAGCAGCACGGCATCGCCCGGCGGGAGTTGCGCCGCACTCAGCTTCAACGGCGCATCGACCGCAGCGTCTGCCGCCGCTGCGCCCAGTTGTTTGAAACGCAGTTGCAGCGGTGCATACCCCAGATACAGCGCCGCGGCCTGCGCCGCCTGCCCGCCCCAACGCAGCACGTCGGCATCGATGCCCCGCGCGGCGAGCACGGTCAGCTGCTGCGGCCCCCACAGCTTGGGATCGAACACGTCGGGCAGCGCCGCCAGCGTGGGGTGAAAGTCGCGTAGCGAAGCGTCCAACGCGATCCACGACTGCGCGGTGTCGATCTGCGTCCACAACTCAGGAGCGCTGGGGTCTTCGCATTCGTTGGTGTAGTGCTGCGCGACGGCGAAGGTCAGGGTGTCGTAGCCTGCCCGCAGCAGCGGCGGCGGCAAGTCGATTTGCGCCTGGATTTGCGGCAGCTTCGGATCGAGCGCGATTTGCGCGACGATCTGCCCGCCCAGACGGATTTGCAGTTGCGATCGCGCCCCCAGCAGCGACACCGAGTTGGTGGCCACCAGGTGCAGCACCGCGCGGCGGATGAGCAGCCGACGCGACACCGGCAGCGACAACGACTCCTGGCCGCTGGCGCCGCGCAGCATCAGCGGCGCCGGTTGCGGCATGAAACTTTGCAGGCTGGCGGCGAACAGCGTCGGCTGCGCCGGCGCGGTTTGCGCCGCCTGCGCCGCAGTCGCCTCGGGCTGCGGTTTCGCCCATGCTGGTGCCGCCAGGGCGCACCAGACGAGCAGCGCCAGCCCGCGAAGCAATGCAGCGGGCGATCGAAGCAAAGCAGCCAATACGGTCATGGCAGGATGGCTCAAGGTCGGGAAGGAGTCTGGTCGAGCACCCAGGCGCGCGTCGCCCGCCAAGACAGACGCAGCGCGCGCCAGGCAATGAGCTGTGCCTGCCGGGTCAGGCCATGCAATTGATGCAGCGACACGCGGCTGAGCTGGCCGAAATGCTGCACCAGCCCGATGGCGCCGTGGCGGATCAAAAACCACGCCGCCGCCGGGATGCTGCGCGCCATCGCCTCGCGGCTGTGGCGGAACGCCACCCAGCGCTGGCTGTCGCCGTAAGCCAGCGCAACGACCTGCCGTTTTTCCTCCACATCGGCGGGTTCGAATTGCGCGCCGAGCTCGTGGCCGCGCTGCCAGGCCAGACGCAGATGCAGCCGTGCCTGGCGTTTGAGCGCCGGGATGAACACCTCCAGCGTCAGCGGCGCCAGCGGGGGAAACAACAGCGATTTGGACAATGTCAGCCTGCAGCCGGTGGCCGACAGATCGGCAAACCGCGCCGCCGCCTTGCGGCCATCGGCAGCGATGAGCACGGCAGCGGCGCCGATGGGCATGCGTGGTGCGCCGCGGCGCTGGCGGCGTTCGAGCAGCACCCCCATGACGCCGGAGAGCAGCACCAGATTGAACAGCTCCCAGCCCATGGTGATCAGCGTGGTGTCGCGCGTGAGCGGGTCGGCAAACCAGCGCCACACGCCAAACCCCATCGACACGATGGCGAGCATGAACAGCCAGTAAAACGGCGTGGCCAGATCGGAGATGAATTCTTCGTCGCGCTGTTCGCCTTTGGGCGTGACGAGAAAACTCGGCGACCGCGGGCTTTTGAGCACACGGATCAGACCCGAAAGCGCGTACAGCGATTGCGTCAACTCGTACAGCTCGGAGACGAAGGCCCAACGCACCCGGCCAAACAAGTAGTCGGAGGCAATCACCGCCGCGACCACGTGCGGCAGCGCGTAGGCGAAAAACTGCGGCAGGTTGGCGTTGTAAATGTGCAGGCCGAAAATCAGGTAGGCGGCCGGCGCCAGCATGAACGCGACGCGGGCAAATGGGAAAAACCAGAAAAACGCGCTGTTGAAGTACGCCAGCCGCTGCCACCAGTGCAGCCCGCGCAGCGTCAGCGGGTTTTTCAGCAGCAAGATTTGCAGCATGCCCTGCGCCCAGCGCACCCGCTGGGTGATGAAGCCCGAATACGTTTCGGGTTGCAGCCCGGCGATCATCGGGTGGTTGATGTACGCGCTCTTCCAGCCGCGTGCGTGCAGCGACAGCGCGGTTTCGGCGTCCTCGGTGATCGAGTCGCCCGACACGCCGCCGACTTCGAGCAGCGCGGCACGCCGCAGCACCGCGGCCGAACCGCAAAAAAACGATGCCTCCCAAAAATCCAGCCCGTGCTGGATGACGTTGTAGAACATCTCGTTTTCGCTCGGGATACGGCCAAAGATTTTCCAGTTGTGTTCGAGCGGATCGGGATTGATGAAAAAATGCGGCGTCTGAACCAAAAACAGCTTCGGGTCGGCGACGAAGCTGCCGACGGTGCGTTCGAGAAAGTCGGCCGTGGGCACGTGATCGGCGTCGAAAATCACCACCAGATCGCCGTCGGTGTGCTGCAGCGCCGAGTTGATATTGCCCGCCTTGGCGTGTTCGTTGCGCTGTCGCGTGAGGTAGTGTGCGCCGATGCGCGCGCACAATGCCTGCAGGCTGTCGTGGCGCTGCCGTGCGGCCCGGGACTTGGCCGGATCGGGGTCGTGGCGCTTTTGCTCCGTGCCGCCGTCGTCGAGCAGATACACCTTGAGCTTGCCCGTGGCGTAGCGCATGTTCAGCGCGGCGATCAGCGTGGTTTCGAGGATTTCGGCGTCCTCGTTGTAGCTGGGGACGAACACGTCCACCGTCGGCCACTTGCTGCGGTCGGCAGGCAGCGGCGGCGGCGCGCGGCGCAGCGGCATCATATTGATGAACAGCCCGAGGCCGTACACCGTGACGCCGTACAGCTCGGCGGCAAACAGGAGCACCGCGGCGATCCACGACACTGGGCTGTCGAACCCCAGTGTCGAGGTAGCCCGCCAAACGATGTAACGCGCGGTGACCAGCGCCGCCAGGCACAAAAACAGCAAACGCAGCACGGCGGCGCGCCCGGCAAGCCCGAACCGCTTCAGCGCCCACAGCACCACCACCAGGCTCCACGCCAGCAGCGCCTGGCTGGAAATCGACACCGGCAGCCACGCCAGGTAAAGCCAGACCAGGGCGAGCCCACCCCAGAGCACCGCCCAGGCAGAGGGCAAGCGCAGCAACGGCAGGCGCAGGCCACGGTCAGTGCTGGCGAAAAAGGGCATGGGTCGAAGATTCTGAAAACGATTTGCCGCCGGCGTTCACACACACAGCGCAGCGGGGCTCCATGTGGCAGCGCACGCTGGATGCACCGCCGCGGCGCCGGAGATTGCGCCGCGTAAAGGTCAAATTGTCTTCAATTCCTCGACGCCCTGCCGGCGCAAAGAATGTAAAAAATGATATTTCGTGATTTTTTGCGCAGAATGTCACTGCGCAGCCGCGGGCTGTTGGCCCGGGCACGACGTTCGCAGACTGTCGCGGACTTCAAAAAATCGGGAATGAACCCCAGCTGCGTCCGAGCAGGCTGCCCGCAGGCTTCGATCAAGGCGCAAAGCGCAGCCGTAGCGGAAACGGCGGCGAGCATTGACGACGTCGCATGGAGCATCGTGGGCGAAACGGCCAGGCATGGCCGGTTCGTTCACGGCTCTTCAGCTCAGCAAAATGGCACGGCGCAAATCGCGCGCCAACATGGCGCGGCGGTCTGGCCGCAGATGGCGGCCAATCCACACCTGCCGGGTTTTGTCGGCCACTTGCACCAGGCCGTGGCCTTCGGCGACGATGCGCACGTGGCGGGGATGGAACTCCAGCCGCCCTTGCCGCGCGCCGAACACCCATTCGACCACCACGGCCTGGTCGCTGATGCTGATGCGTTCGTAGTCGGCGGCGTGGCGTGCGTATACCAGCAGCGCCGCGCCCACGGCGAGTACTTCGATCACGGCGAACGGTGCCACCAGCCGCGCGCCCTCGCTCCAGCAGTACACCGCCAGCAGCGCCGAACCCAGGGCGAACGAGACGAACACGCCCAGAAGCTGCCGCGGGCTGATCGAGCAGTTGCGCCGAAACCGCCAGACCCAGGCGTTTTGCTCGCGTTGCGGGCGACTCAGCAGACTACCGGTGAACGGGGTTTGCACATCTGGCGTTGGACACAGCGCGTCGGTCATGTCGTCAACTCGCAACGGGGTTCAAACGATGGCACCCAGCCTGCCGCTAGGCCGCGGCGAGCCCGTGGGTCAGCGCCGTCAGCGCGGCCAAATCGACGACTTCCAGGCGATGCAACGGGCCGCGCACCCAGCCGTTTTGGCGAAAGACCGCCAGGGTGCGGCTGACGGTTTCGGCGCGCAGGTGCAAATAGCTGGCAATATCGGCACGCGAGATGCTGGGCAGCGTCGCGCCCACTGGGCGGCCTTGGCGCTGACCGGCGCGAACGAGGGCGACGAGGTAATGCGCCAGCCGTACCTCGGCGCCGTCGGCGACGATCTGGCGATGGTGGAAATTGGCGCGGATGCGGCTGGCCATTTCTGCGTTCAGCCGCTGGCAAAACTGCGCCGAAACCTGCCGCGCCGTGTCGGGGTGGATACGCACCCGGCACACCGCGGTCATCGACATCGACGTCTTGTAAGTCACCCCCGCCGGCTCGGCGTCGGCCAGCACCTCCAGCGCGATGAGCTCGCCGGGAAAGCTGAAGCCGACGACGTGCGGCTGCCCCTGCGCGTCCAGGCAGAGGGTTTTCACCGCGCCGGACTTGACCGCCAGCAGGCAGCCGCCGATTTCGGGAATGTCGGTGTCGGCGCGGTACTCCTCGATGCGGATGTCGAATTCCGGCGCCCCTGGCAGCCCGCGGCCGAGATCGCGCAGGCCACAGCGCACCTGGTTGCTGCAGCCGTCGCAGGGACAAGCGCCGTGCACCATGACGCGGTTCGTTACGGCGATGGCTCAGACCGGGCGCCGGGTCATTCCGCCGCCAGCACCCGGGTGGCGTCGGCGTTGAGCCGCGGTGGGGTCTCGAAGGTGTGGAACGGCGCCGGCGACGGCACTTCCCACTCCAGCCCCTCGGCTCCCTCCCACGGGCGTTGCGGCGCTTTTTCTCCTTGGCCGCGCAACACCGGGATGACCACGGCGAAGACGAAATACGCCTGCGCCAGGCCGAACACCCAGGAGCCGATGGTGGAGATTTGGTTGAAGTCGGTGAACTGCACCGGGTAGGCGATGTAACGCCGCGGCATCCCCGCCAGCCCGAGGAAATGCTGCGGGAAGAAGGTGAGGTTGAAGCCGATGAAGCTCAGCCAGAAGTGGATCTTGCCCGCGGTTTCGTTGTACATCGTTCCCGTCCACTTCGGCGACCAGAAATAGAACGCCATGAAAATGGCGAACAGCGTGCCGGCGACCATGGTGTAGTGGAAGTGCGCGACGACGAAGTAGGTGTTGTGCACCTGGGTGTCGATCGGCACCATCGCCAGCATCAGCCCGGTGAAGCCGCCCAGGGTAAAGACGATGATGAAGCCGATGGCAAACAGCATCGGGGTTTCAAACGTCAGTGAACCGCGCCACATGGTGGCGATCCAGTTGAACACCTTCACGCCCGTGGGCACGCCGATCAGCATCGTGGCGTACATGAAAAACAGTTGGCCGACGGTGGGCATGCCGGCGGTGAACATGTGGTGCGCCCAGACGAGGAAAGACAGAATGGCGATCGACGCCGTGGCGTATACCATCGACGAATAGCCGAACAGCTTTTTGCGCGAAAACGCCGGCACCACCGAGCTCATCACGCCAAACGACGGCAAAATGAGGATGTACACCTCGGGATGGCCCATGAACCAGAACAAATGTTGGTACAGCACCGGGTCGCCGCCGCCGGCGGCATTGAAAAAGCTGGTGCCGAAATGGCGGTCGGTCAGCGTCATCGTGACCGCACCGGCGAGCACCGGCATGACGGCGATGAGCAGGTAGCCGGTGATCAGCCAGGCCCAGCAGAACAGCGGCATTTTCATCAGCGTCATCCCGGGCGCGCGCATATTGAGCACGGTGACGATGATGTTGATCGAGCCCAGAATGCTCGACGCACCCAGCAAGTGCACGGCGAAGATGGTCAGATCCATGCCCATGCCCTGCTGCATGGTCAGCGGCGGGTACAGCGTCCAGCCCACTCCGGGCGCGCCAGCCGGGACGAAAAACGCTGCCACGCCGAGCACCGCAGCAGGAACCAACAGCCAGAAGCTGAGGTTGTTCAGCCGCGGAAACGCCATGTCGGGCGCGCCGATCATCAGCGGAATCATCCAGTTGGCCAGTCCGGTGAGCGCGGGCATCACGGCCATGAAAATCATGATCAGCCCGTGCATGGTGCCGAAGGCGTTGAACAGCTCGGGGTTCATCAGCCACACATACGGGTGCCACAGCTCGGTGCGGATCGCCAGCGCGAGCACACCGCCGACGAACAGCATGACCAGGGCATAAACCAAGTACATCGTGCCGATGTCTTTGTGGTTGGTCGAAAACAACCAGCGCCGCCAGCCATGGGGATGGTCATGGGCGTGGTCGGCCGCATGCGCGGGGGCGTGGGCCGGATCGAGCACGACGCTCATCGGAAACTCCTTTCAGGGATGCGGGACACTGCGAGTGGTCGCAACGGCGCTCAGGCGATACACGCGGCGCACGACCGCGTGCGGCGCGCGGCGCCGGCTGAAAGCCATTTTGTCTGCTGCACCTCACCGCACCCGTCAGGGTTTTGGCGTAGTGAAGTGATACAGATCAACAGTTTCTCGAATTTCCCCGCGACAGCCGGGCACGCGAACGCTCAATTTTGCGTTCCATCACCACGCCAAAACCGCAGCGCGGCATACGCCACCGCCGCCGCAGCGCCGAGTTTGAACAACCGAGCCAACCCGGAACCGGTCAGACGTTTGCGCAGCAGCAGCGACAGCGCCGAGCCCAGCAGCGAACCGACATAAGGATGGCGGCGCGAGTAACTCCAGGCGCGCCACAGCGCGTCCGCCGGTTTGGACGCTGCAGGCAGCGCACCGGCGACGAGCTGCCGCACGAGCGACCCCGGCCGCGCGTGTTGGCGGAACTGCTCGACCGCCTGAGCGAATTCGACCCGCTCGACCGCCATGCGTGCGATCAGGATTTGTTTGCGCACCGAGGCGGGGAGTGAAGCGGACTGCGAAGGGTGCATGGCAGCGGCTCAGGGCTTGGAACGCCACATCGCGCCGTCTTTGGCAAGCTCGGCACGTGTGGCGGCAAACGGCGGCGGCGCGTCGTGCAGCGCCGCGCGCAGCCGAAAGAGGCAGTACGCGACCACGCCAGCCTCGGCCGCGCCCAGCACCGCCAGCACCAGCCAGTGGCTGCGATCCCACAAGGCGATGACCAGCAGCGCGGTGAAGCTGCCGATGGCCAGCAGCGCCGCCACCGCGGCAACCAGCAGCAACAGCAGGACGCGCTGGAGCCGCTTCCACTCTTCGGCGAGTTCGATGCCGGCGAGTTCGAGCCGGCTGCGCAGCAGGCTGCCGCCGCTGTCGACCAGCCGCTGCCATGCCGCGCGCAAATCGTGCGGTTGCGCGTTGGGATCTGTCTCGGTCATGCGCTGCGGGCTCAGCGGCCGCGGTTGATCAACAGCCCGATGGCCAAACCGATGGCCGCGGCCATGCCGATGGCTTTCCACGGATGGTCGTGCACGTAGTCGTCGGTGGCTTGCGCCGCGGCCTTGCTGCGCTCGACGACGGCGTCTTGCAAATCCTGCGCTTTTTCCGCTGCCTGGCGCAGCAGCTTCATGCCGCGACGCTGCAGCTCTGCAGCCTGCTCACCACTGCTGGCGGCGGCCTGTTTGAGAAGATCCTCGGCGTGGTCGATCACCTGGGCGACGTCGGATTTGATCTCTTGCACGGATTTGGTCATGGCAGGCTCCTGAACGGACGAAAAAAACAATTTGCTGTAAAACATGTTAGCCCGCATTGCCACGGTGCGGCTCGATGCCACCAAGGATGAGGGAGGCACAAGGGATGGCCGCGCCAGACACTGCCCAGACTGCGCGCCACGCGCGGCCGCGGATGATGCGTTCAGACCGCATCAGGGGCGCAGCGCGGCGACCAGCCGCTGCGGCTGCAAGAACAGGTCGAGCGCGCAGACGATGTCCGGGGCGACGAGCTGCGCCGCGGTCAACGCCAACGCATGGCTGCACTCCGCGCCGAGCACGGCCACGCCGAGCGTGACGGTGCGCAGCATGTCGACGTCGTTGCGGCCGTTGCCCACGGCGGCGACTCCGGCGGCCAGCAGTGCGCGGGCGCGTGCGGCTTTGTCGTCGCCATGACGCACGATGGTGTGGCGCAAACCCAAACCGTCCAGCGACTGCGCCACGGTACCGTAGGTGTCGCCGGTGAGCACTTCGACGTCGAGCACGCGGCCGAGCTGCCGCAGGCGCCCGGCCACGCCATCGACCAAGCGCCCGTCCAGCGCGATGGTGCCGTTGAAGTCCAGCAGCAGATGCTGCAGCCGCAGCACTTGCGCGCCGGGGATGGTCACCGTGAGCCCTGGCCGTGGCGCGCTCATCGCTGCTCTCGGATGCGCTGCACCAGCGCCGTGGTCGATCGCCCGGGGACGAAATCGATCGCCACCGCCTTGCCGCCCCAGCGCTGCACCAGCGCGGTTTCGGCCAGTTTGGCCATGTCGTAGTCGCCACCTTTGACGTAAATGTCGGGCCGCACGCGCTCGATCAGCGCCAGCGGTGTGCGCTCGTCGAACAGCACGACCAGGCTGACGCTCTCCAGCGCGGCGAGCACTGCGGCGCGGTCGTCCTGCGGGTTCAGCGGCCGCTGCGGCCCCTTGCCGAGCAGCCGCACCGAGGCATCGGAGTTCAGGCCGACGACTAAGCTGGCGCCGAGCGCGCGCGCCGCCGCCAGATACTCCACGTGGCCGCGGTGCAGGATGTCGAACACCCCGTTGGTGAACACCAGAGGCCGCGGCAGCGCGGCCACGGCGGCGTCCAGCGCCTGCGGCGCGACGATTTTGTCGAACAAATGCATGGCCGCAAGCTTAACCGCGCCACCCGGGCTGCGGTGCGTACACCATTGTTCACGCCTGCGCGCGGCGAACGCCGATATGATTTTCATCAATCCAAACCTCTTGATCGATCGGCTGGGGCGCTGCACCCCGTGCGGTCGAGAAAGCGAGTCGCCCTGTGTCTTCCGCCTTGTTCGGCCGTCTGCGCTTGTTTTGGCAGAACCTCGACCCGATGGTGCCCATGACCCTGGTCAGCGCACTGATCGGGTTCGTCAGCGCCATTGCCGTCGAGGGCTTCCGTCAGGCGATGTATGCCATCATGCGCCTGTACTCGACGCAGGAGCACCTGGTGGCTGCCGCCGCGGGCCTGCCGCCGTGGGCCCGGGTGGTCATTCCGACGGTGGGGGCGACGCTGGGCGGGCTGGTGATGTGGGCCGGGCACCGCTGGATCAAGCGGCCGCGCGGCCCGGAGTACATGGAAGCGGTGCTGGTGGGAGATGGCGTGCTGCCGCTGGGGCCCAACCTGACGCGCACGGTGTCGTCGCTGGTGGGGGTGAGCAGCGGCATCACCATCGGCCGCGAGGGCACGATGATCCAGTTCGCCGCGGTGGTGTCGTCGTTGCTGGGCCGGCTGGGCAGAACCGACGCGGCGCACCGCCGACTGATCGTGGCCTGCGGTGCGGCCGCCGGTTTTGCCGGCGCATACCACGCACCGATCGCCGGCACGCTGTTCGTCGCCGAGGTCATCCTCGGCGGCTTGGCCTTGCGCGAAATCGCCGCCGTGCTCATCGCCGCGGTGATGGGCGAGCTGACGACGCAGGCGTTGTTCGCCACCGGCCCGCTGTATTTGTCGCACACGATTCCCGTGGTCGGGTTTTCCGATCTGCTCGACGCCGTGTTCATCGGCCTGCTCGCCGGGCTACTCGGGCCGGCGTTTCTCTGGCTGCTCGACACCGCGCGCAAACGCTACCAGTCGTGGCTGGGGTTTTTGCCGCTACGCATGGGGCTGGCCGGCCTGCTCATCGGGCTGCTGTCGATGCTGCGCCCGGAGGTCTGGGGCAATGGTTACAGCGTCGTGCAGTCGATGCTGGTCGAGCACTGGGCGCTGTCGACGCTGGTGTTGGTGTTCGCGCTACGCATCATCGCCGTCACCGCGGCCAGCGCGGCAGGCATTCCCGGCGGCGTGCTCACCCCCACGCTGATGCTCGGCGGCGCGATCGGGCTGATGGTGCAGCACACTCTCCTGCTGGGCGACGCCACGCACGCGCAGGCCCTGTGGGTGCTCGTCGGCATGGGCAGCCTGCTGGCGGCGACCACGCACGCGCCGGCGATGTCGGCGATCATGGTGTTCGAAATCACGCGCAATTACAACGTGGTGCTCGCCGCCATGCCCGCGTGCGTCGTCGCCTCGGTCATCGGCAGTCTGCTGCGCGAGCGCTCGGTCTACGCCGAGGCGCTCGGGCTGAAGGAGGGCATGAGCACGCGCACTTCGCTGTTCGACGCCATCACCGGGCGGCATCCCCGCGTCGCCCAGCCGGTGGCGGTGAGCCTGCCAAGCGACATCCCACCACCGCGGCAAAACGATCAACGCAGCGACTGAGCCCCGGCGTGACGCAAGCGCCAGTCGCGCACGGTGGCGGCCAGGTCGCCGAGCGCGACAGTGACCCGGATCCCCGCGGCCAGCCGCCTGCGCAGCGCGGGGTTGGAGCCGCCAGCCCAGATGTCGACACCTGCGGGCAGCCGCTGGCGCAACTCGTGCAGCGCACCCGCCACCTGCGCCGCAGGCAGGATGGGGGAAAAACTCAGCACCAGCACGTCGGCAGCGTGAGCGCGCACCGCCAGAAGAATGTCGGCCAGCGGCAGTTGCGGCCCGAGTTGCACACAGCGGCAGCCTTCGAGCGCGAGCATGGCCTCAGCCATCAGCAGCCCCAGCGTATGAGGCTCCTGCGGAATGGTGGTGAGGAGGATTTTCGGCCGTGACTGCGCCGCGTCGCCTGGCGGAATGGCACCGATGGCCGTGCGCAGCACGCGCTGGATGACTTCGGAATACAGATGCTCTTCGAACACCTGCAGCTCGCCGTGCATCCAGGCCTGGCCGACGGCGGTGTTCAACGGCGCCACCACCTCGGTGACGCAGCGCGCCAGCCCCAGTCGCATCACTGCCTGCAGCAGCCGACGACGCAGCAGCTCGGCATCGTGCTGGCGCAACACGTCCAGATACGCCTGGATGTCGGCGTCGTCAGGCGGCGCGGCGGCGGACTGTTCGCCGGGAACTGACGGGCTGTTCGCCGCGGGCTCGCACTGGCGGCTGAGAGCGTCGAGCCGGTCGATGGGCAGACCGACGATCTGCGCCGGCCGGTGGCCGCAGTCGAGCAGGCGTTTGATCAGACGCAGCTGCTCCACCTGGTCGAGCGGGTATAGCCGGTCGCCCGCGGCATCGCGCTGCGGCCGCGGAAAGCCGTAGCGCCGCTCCCAGACCCGCAGCGTGTCCTTGCCGATTCCGGTATCGCGCTCGACAGCGGCGATTCCGAGCAGCAAGGCGGAGTTGGCGGAGCGGTCATTCATCTCAAGGGCATGTCTTGGACAAACAGTAAAAGAACGCTTGCAGCAAAACCCGGTGCGGACACTCGATACGCCGCGATGCCCAGAAATTGCCGCCCAGTACGTATGGTAGCCGCATCGACAAGGCGGCAATGCCCCCATTATTGTCCAGGACAAATCGAGATGGGTTTGGATGCGCGCCGCGAATTCAAGCATTATTGTCCTAGACAAATTCGTCGGCTTGAAGGAGATGTCCATGTCCCCCTCCCGATTCCTCCGCACCGCGGCCGCCGCATTGACTCTGTCTGCCGTCGGCGGCGTGGCTGCTGCCGCCCAGACGGCGCCAGCCGGCGCTGGCTGCCCCGCCGTGCTGAACACGACTGTCCCGCGTCTGCAGGACGATGCGCCGCAGAACCTGTGCCAGTACGCCGGCAAAGTGATCCTGGTGGTCAACACCGCGAGCTACTGCGGCTTCACGCCGCAATACAAGGGCCTGGAAGCGCTGTACCGCGAGTATGGGCCGCAGGGCTTGGTGGTGCTGGGCTTTCCGTCCAACGACTTCCACCAGGAAATGAGCGACAGCGCCAAGATCGCGGCGTTTTGCAAAGACACCTACAACGTGCGGTTCCCGATGTTCGCGCCGTCGCACGTCACCGAGCCCAAGCCCAACGCGCTGTTCGAACGGCTGATTCTGGCTACCGGCACGCAGCCGAAGTGGAACTTTTACAAATACCTCATCGCCCGCGACGGCCAGGTCGTCGGCGTCTATCCCAGCACCACCTCTCCGGACAACAAGGAGCTGGTCGGCAAGATCAGGGCGCTGCTGGCGCAAAAACCCTGAGCCCGTCCAGAAAGCCCCTGCCCCGCCTTTGAAAGGACTGCCATGAACGCCCCGGAAACCCTGTTTGCCCATGCTGCCGCCGTCACCCTGCCCGACGTGCAAGCCTCGCCCGACCTGCGCCGTATCGCCATTCAGCAAGTCGGGGTGCGCGGCGTGCGTTACCCCGTACAGATCCGTAGCGCCCAGGGCGTGCAGCCCAGCGTGGGCACCTTCGAGATGACGGTGGCGCTGCCTCCAGAGGTCAAGGGCACGCACATGTCGCGCTTCATCGAAATGCTCGAAGCGCATCAGGAGCCGCTGGACGCACAACAGCTCGGCCACCTGCTGCAGCACATGCTGGCGCGGCTGCAGGCGACCGAGGGCGCCATCACCGCGCGCTTCACCTACTTCGCCCGCAAGGCGGCGCCGGTGTCGGGCGTGGAGAGCCTGATGGACTACGAGGTGACGCTGCGCGCGCAGCAAAAGGCCGGAGTGGTGGCGCTGACGCAGACGGTGCAGGTACCCGTCACCAGCCTGTGCCCCTGCTCCAAGGAGATCGCCAACTACGGCGCGCACAACCAGCGCTCGCACGTCACCATCAGCGCCACGCTGCGCGGCGATCTGGGGCTGGACGAGCAGATCCGCATCGCCGAGACCGCAGCGTCGTGCGAGTTGTGGGGCTTGCTCAAGCGGCCCGACGAGAAGTACGTCACCGAGCGCGCCTACGACCATCCCAAATTCGTCGAAGACCTGGTGCGCGACGTCGCCGTGGCGCTGCAGCGCGACGAGCGCGTGGTGGCCTACACCGTGGAATCGGAAAACTTTGAATCCATCCACAACCATTCGGCGTATGCCTTGGTCGAGGGCCGCAAATCCTGAACGCGGCCAGGGAGCCAACACCATGCGCATCGCCATCATCGGAAGCGGCATTTCCGGCCTGGGCGCGGCCTGGGCGCTGCGTCACCGCGCCCAAGTCACGCTGTTCGAGGCCGGTTCGCACTTCGGCGGCCACACCTACACGGTGGACGTGGACCTGCCCGGCGAAGAGCCGTTCGCCGTGGACACCGGCTTTCTCGTGCTCAACGAGCGTACCTACCCGCGGCTGCAGGCGCTGTTCGCCGAGCTGGGCGTGCCACTGGCCACCTCGGATATGTCGTTCTCGGTGCAGACCCCGCTGCCGCATGGTGCCGCGCTGGAGTGGAGCGGCTCCAACCTGGACACGGTGTTCGCGCAGCGGCGCAACCTCACCCGGCCCGCGTTCTGGCGCATGTTGTGCGACATCCTGCGCTTCAACCGCGAAGCCACCGCACTGGCGCGACGGCCCGACGCCGAGCTCGACCCCACGCTCACCGTCGGCGCCTACCTGCAGCGCGAAGGCTACAGCGCGACCTTTTTGCACTGGTATCTATTGCCGATGACGGCGTGCATCTGGTCTTGCCCACCCGGGCAGATGCTGGACTTTCCGCTGGCCACGCTGGTGCGCTTTTGCGACAACCACGGCCTGCTGCAAGTGAACCACCGGCCGCAGTGGTTCACCGTGCGCGGCGGCGCGCGGCAATACGTGCAGGCCATGCTCGCGCACCTGCCCGACGCCCGGCTGCGCACCCCGGTGCAGCGCGTCACCCGCCATGCCGACGGCGTGCAGGTGCACACCGCCGAGGGCGCGATCTGGTTCGACCGCGTGATCTTCGCCTGCCATAGCGACCAGGCGCTGGCGCTGCTCGACGCCCCCACGCCGGACGAGCGCGCCGTGCTGGGCGCCATCCGCTACCAGCCCAACCGCGCGCTATTGCACACCGACACCGCGCTGCTGCCGCGCGCGCGCCGCGCCTGGGCGGCGTGGAATTACGAAAGCGGCCCGGCTGGCATCGCGCAAGCCCCCACGGTCTGCCTGCACTACCTGCTCAACAAGCTGCAACCGCTGCCCACCACCCGCCCCCTCATCGTCTCGCTCAACCCGCTGCGCGAGCCCGCGCCGCACACCGTGCTGCGCAGCATGGAGTACGCCCACCCCATTTTCGACCAGGCGGCGATTGCCGCGCAGCAGCGCGTGCCCAGTCTGCAGGGGCAGCAGCACAGCTACTTCTGCGGCGCCTGGTGCGGTTACGGCTTCCATGAAGACGGCTTGAAGTCCGGCCAAGCCGCGGCGCAGGCCGTGCTGAACGACATGGCGGCGCAAGGCGCCGAGCGCGCGCTGGCGGCGTGAAGGCAAGCGCCATGACCGAGTCTTCCGCCGCCCTCAACCGCCCGCTGCTGGGCAGCGGCCCGGTGCGGCACCGCCGCCTGCGGCCCACCGCGCACGCCTTCGGCTACCACGCCATGTTTTTGCTGCTGCCCATGCGCAGCCTGGCGCGCGACCCCGGCCTGCTGCCCATCGCCCGCAACCGCTTCGGCACGATGAGCTTTTTCGACAGCGACCACGGCGACGGCGGCAGCGACAGCCTGGCGTGGATCGAGCATCTGCTCGCCACCGAAGGCATCGCCGACGCCGACGGCGAAATCTGGCTGCAGACCTTCCCGCGCATCTGGGGCTATGTGTTCAAGCCGGTGAGCCTGTGGTACTGCGAGCGCGCCGACGGCAGCCTGCGCTGCGCCGTGGCCGAGGTGAACAACACCTTCGGCGAGCGCCACTGCTATGTGCTCACGCCGCCTGCGGGCAGCGACCGGCTGCACTGGGGCGCGCAGTACCAGGCGCACAAGGTGTTCCATGTGTCGCCGTTCTGCACGGTGGAGGGCGGCTACCGCTTTCGTTTTCTGCGCAGCACCACGGCCACGCCCCAGCGCCTCGTCCTGCGCATCGACCACGACGACGCCGCCGGGCCGCTGCTCGAAACTAGCCTCAGCGGCACGCTGCAGCCGCTCACCGCCGCCCGCGCCCGCCTGGCGCTGCTGCGCCATCCGCTGCACAGCTTTGGCGTGATGGCGCGCATCCACTGGCAGGCCTTCAAGCTGTGGCGCAAGCGCGTGCCGTTGCATTCCAAGCCCCTCCCACCCGACCACTTTGCGAGCCGATCATGAACGCCAGCGACCGTACCCTGTCTGCGCTCTCCCTCGACCCGGCGTGTCCGTCGCAGCGTGTCAGCCAGCGCCGCAAGCCGCCGCTGGCCGCGCGCGGCGTGCTGCGGTTGCTGCAAGGCCTGCAGATCGGCCGCCTGGACTTTCACGGCCCCGACGGCGTCTGGCGCCACTTCGGCCAGGATGGCGCCGGCCTGCACGCGCAGGTGGCGCTGCACGACTGGTCGGTGCTGGGCGAGGTGCTCAAGCGCGGCGACATCGCCTTTGCCGAGGCCTGGATGCGCCGCGCCTGGGACACTCCCGACCTGCCCGCGCTGCTCAAACTGCTGGCGGCCAACCGCGACGGCATCGCCCGCGCGTTGCACGGCAGCGTGCTGGGCCGGCTGCCCGACCGCATCCGCCACCTGCTGCGGCGCAACAGCCGCGCCGGCAGCCGCGACAACATCCACGCCCACTACGACATCGGCAACGCCTTCTACCGCCTCTGGCTCGACCCGAGCATGACCTACTCCAGCGCGCTGTTCAACGGCGATGCCACGCAGACGCTGCAGCAGGCGCAGGCCGCCAAGTACGCCCGCGTGCTCGACCAGTTGCAGCTCCAGCCCGGCGCGCGCGTGCTGGAAATCGGCTGCGGCTGGGGCGGCCTGGCCGAGGCCGCGCAGCAGCGCGGCCTGCAGCTCGACGGCGTGACCCTGTCCACCGAGCAGCTCGACTACGCCCGCAAGCGGCTGGCCGCTGGCGCGCCGCAAGTGCGCATCGAACTGTGCGACTACCGCGACATCGGCCGCCTCGCCCCGCCCGGCGGCTACGACGGCATCGCCTCGATCGAGATGTTCGAGGCCGTTGGGGAAGCCTACTGGCCGGGATTCTTCCGCACCCTGGCGCGGCACCTTAAACCTGGCGGGCGCGCCTGCATCCAGACCATCACCATCGCCGACGCGCTGTTCGCCAACTACCGTCGCAGCACCGACTTCATCCAGCGCTACATCTTCCCCGGCGGCATGCTGCCGTCGCGCACCGCCTTCATCAATCAGGCGCAGGCCGCGGGCCTGGAGGTGGTGGACGAACTGGCCTTCGGCGCCGACTACGCCCGCACCCTGGCGCTGTGGCGCGAGCAATTCACCGCCCGGCTCGATGCCGTGCGCGCTCAGGGTTTCGACGACCGCTTCGTGCGGCTGTGGACCTTCTATCTGGCCTACTGCGAGGCCGGGTTCAGCCAGGGCTCGACCCAGGTCTGGCAATTCACCCTGCGCCATGCGCAAGCGCGATGAAGCGCCCGGCGCGAAGCTGACGCGGCGGCGCCTGCTGCTGGCCGCAGCCGCCAGCGCCCTGCCCCTGACCGCGCGGGCCCAAGCCGCCCCGGCCGTGCCCGAGGAGGTGCGCGCGGCCATTGCCGCCGCCAGGCTCTCGGGCAGCGGCGAGTTTCGTTACCTCGGTTTTCTGGTGTATCGCGCAACTCTGTGGGTCGGCCCGCAGGGACTGGGCTCGCCGCTGGGCACCGCGCCCTTCGCGCTGCAACTGCGCTACGCCCGCAGCCTCGAGGGCGCCGACATCGCCGCGCGCTCGGAAGAAGAAATGCGCAAGCTCGGCGAAGGCAGCGCGACGCAGCGCAGCGCCTGGCTGCAAGCCATGCAGCGCCTGTTTCCCGACGTCACTGAAGGCGACACCCTTACCGGCGTGTTCACCCCGGCTGCGGGCACAAGCCAGCCAGCGCAAACCCGCTTTTACTTCAACGGCGTGCTGCGCGGCGAGGTCTCCGGCACGGCATTCGCCCAGGCGTTTTTCGCCATCTGGCTGTCGCCGCAAACGCCCGCGCCGGAGCTGCGCAACGACCTGCTGGCGGCCGCCAGCACCGGCAGCGCGCCATGACCGCCCCGGCCTGCGCCCTGCCTGCCACCGTCGCCACAGCGCCTGCGGCGGACCCGCTGCGACCGCTGGCGCTGCTGCGCTTTGCCGCGCCGAGCCTGGCGCTGGCCTTCGTCGCGCTGCCGCTCTACGTTTACCTGCCCGAGCATTACGCCACACGCTACGCCGTACCGCTGGGCTACCTCGGCGCGGTGTTGCTGCTCACCCGCTTTGCCGACGCGCTGTTCGACCCCTGGCTGGGGCGGCTGGCCGATCACTTGCTGCGCCGCGGCCTGGCCAAGCCCGCGCTGCTGGCGGCCTGCGCGCTGATGTTCTGCGGCTTTGCCGCGCTGTTCGCCCTGCCCGCGCTGCTGCCCTGGCGCAGCGCAGACGCCACGTTCACCACGGTGTTCGTCGCCGCGCTGTTGCTCACCTACCTGGGGTTCAGCGCCGCGTCCATCGTGCACCAAGCCTGGGGTGCCACGCTGGGGCGCGACGAAGCCCAGCTCGCCCGCACGGTGGCCTGGCGCGAGGGGTTGGGGCTAGCCGGGGTGCTGCTCGCCGCGCTGCTGCCGCAACTCGGCGGAGCCCGCGCCCTGGTCGTCGTGTTCGCCGTGGCCCTGCTCGTCGGCCTGGCGCTGGTGTGGCGCGCACCCGATCCGGCGCCGCATCAGCCTACCGGCGCGGCGCTGCGCTGGCATACCCTGCTGGAGCCGCTGCGCAACCGGCGCTTTGTCGCGCTGCTGGCGGTGTTCGTCACCAGCGGCATTGCCGCGGCGATTCCGGCCACGCTGGTGCTGTTTTTCATCCGCGACCGGCTCGATGCGGCGGCGCTGGCCGGCGCCTACTTGTTCGCCTACTTTGCCGCGGCCGCGCTGTTGGTGCCGCTGTGGCTGCGCGCGGTGCGCCGCTGGGGTGCTGCTGGCTGCTGGCTGCTGGGCATGGCGCTGGCGGTGGCGGCGTTCGTCTGGGCCGCGCTGCTGCAACCGGGCGACCGCTGGGGCTATGCGCTGGTGGTGGTGCTGTCGGGTGCGGCGCTGGGCCCCGATCTGGTGATGCCGCCCGCATTGCTCGCCGGGGTGATCCGCGCCGGCAGCCACGGCAACCGGCTCGAAGGCAGTTACTTCGGCGTGTGGAACTTTGCGACCAAGCTCAACCTCGCACTGGCTGCGGGCCTGGCGTTGCCGCTGCTGGCGGTGTTCGGTTACCGGCCCGGCACGCTGGAAACCGGCGTGCTGCCGCCGCTGGTGGTGGCGTATTGCCTGCTGCCGTCGCTGCTCAAACTCGTATCCGCCGCCCTGCTCTGGCAATTTTTCGTGCGTCGCCGCCTCGGGCCGGCTTCCTTGGTTTCCTGAATGGAGAGTGTTCCCATGTCGTCCCCTTTCGCCTTGCGTTCCTGGTTGGCGCTGCGCCGCGCCTGGTTGCTCGCCGCCGTCGTGGGCATGAGCCTGCTGGCGGGCTGCGCCAACATCACGCCGCTGGCTTATCGCGGGCAGACGCCCACGCTCGATCTGAAGCAGTACTTCAACGGCCGGCTCACCGCCGTGGGCATCGTGTTCGACCGCTCGGGCAAGATGACGCGGCGCTTTCACGTCACCATCGACGCCTCGTGGAAGGGCGACGTGGGCACGCTCGACGAGCACTTCGTCTACCACGACGGCGCCAAGCAGGAGCGCATCTGGACCATCCGCGAGCTGCCGGAGAAAGACGGCGAGAAGCGCTACGTCGGCACCGCCGGCGATGTGGTCGGCGAGGCCATCGGCCGCGCTGCGGGCAATGCGCTGAACTGGCGCTATACCCTGGCACTGCCGGTCGATGGCACGATTTACAACGTGCAGTTCGACGACTGGATGTACCTGATGGACGACCATGTGCTGCTCAACCATTCGGTCATCACCAAGTTCGGCTTCAAGGTCGGCAGCGTGTTCCTGTCGTTTCACAAGCCATGAGCCTGAATCCGCGAATCGACGGCTGGGGCGGGCGGCGGGTCTGGGTGATCGGCGCCTCCAGCGGCATCGGCCGCGCCACGGCGCAGGCGCTGCTGCAGCGCGGCGCGCGCGTGGCGGTGTCGGCGCGGCAGGCGGACGCGCTGCGGGAAATCGACGGCGCGCTGGCGCTGCCGCTGGACGTGACCGACGCCGCGGCGTTGCACGCCGCTGCGCAACGGCTGCAGCGCGACTGGCAGGGGCTGGATGTGTTGCTGTACTGCGCCGGCACGTATCGCCCGATGCGCGCCACCGCGTTCGACCTGGACAGCGCGCTGCAGCACGACGACGTCAACTTCCGCGGCGCGCTGCACGCGCTGGCTGCCGTGCTGCCGCTGCTGCTGGCGCAGCACGCCGGGCACATCGCGCTGGTCAGCAGCGTGGCCGGTTTCGGCGGTCTGCCGCAGGCGCTGGCCTACGGCCCGACCAAGGCGGCGCTCATCAACCTGGCCGAAACGCTGTACCTCGATCTGCACCGGCTGGGCATCGGCGTGCATGTGATCAATCCGGGCTTCGTCGACACCCCGCTGACGGCGCAGAACACCTTTGCCATGCCCGCGCTCATCCGCCCCGAGCAGGCGGCCAGCGCCATCCTCGCCGGGCTGCAGGCCGGGCGCTTCGACATCCACTTCCCGCGCCGCTTCACCTCGTGGCTGAAGCTGCTGCGCTGCCTGCCGCGCGCGCTGTATTTCCCGCTGGTGCGCGGCGTCACCGGGTTGTGAATCAACCGTTTTTGATGCGGCGCACCACCGCGGCGGTGAAGGTTTTGGTGTCCGCCGTTCCGCCCAGGTCGCCGGTGCGGATCTGGTCGCGGTTTAGCGTGTCGCCGATCGCCTGGCGCAGGCGGCTGGCCTTGTCGTGCAAGCCGACGTGGTCGAGCATCAACGCCGCGGCGAGCATCAACGCCGTGGGGTTGGCGATGCCCTTGCCGGCGATGTCGGGGGCGCTGCCGTGCACCGCCTCGAAAATCGCCGCGTCTTCGCCGATGTTCGCCCCAGGGGCCATGCCCAGCCCGCCGACCAGGCCAGCGGCCAAATCCGACAGAATGTCGCCGAACAGATTGGTCGTCACCAGGGTGTCGAACTGCCAGGGGTTGATCACCAGCTTCATGCAGCAGGCGTCGACGATGACGTCGTCGATGTCGATCTGCCCGGCGTATTTTTCCTTGTGCAGCAGGTAAGCGGTTTCGAGAAAAATGCCGGTCAGCGCCTTCATGATGTTGGCTTTGTGCACTACCGTCACCTTCTTGCGGCCGAGCGCGATGGCGGTGCGGAAGGTGTAGTCGAGAATGTTGCGTGCGCCTTGCCGCGTGTTCACCCCGGTGGCGATGGCCACGGCGTGCGGGTCGCCGTCGATCGGGATGTAGTGCTCGTAGCCCATGTACAGCCCTTCGACGTTTTCGCGGAACACCAGCAGGTCGATGTTGTCGTAACGGCCACCAGGGATGAGCGTTTTCGCCGGGCGCATATTGGCGTAGAGCTTGAACGCTTCGCGCAGCCGCACGTTGCTCGACCGGTAACCGCCGCCGGAGGGCGTTTCCAGCGGCCCCTTGAGCGCCAGCCGCGTGGTGCGGATGCTCGCCAGCGTGGCGGGGGGCAGTGGGTCTCCGGCGGTCTTCACCCCGCCGAGCCCGGCGACTTGGCTGTCCCAGTCGAACGGCGCGTCCAGCGCGTCGAGCGCGGCCAGCGTGGCGTCCATGATTTCGGGGCCGATGCCGTCTCCGGCGATCAGGGTGGCGGGTATGGTCTGGTTCATCTGCGTGTCTCCGGTCATCGAGTGTGTGTGTTGAAGCAAACGGCATGCCGCAATGCAGCATTGCCTACACTGTAGCGAAAGCCATCGACCAGGGAGGCCCCATGAATCTGCGTAGCGTTCTGCTCATCGTCGTGCTGCTGCTCATCGGTGCGTTTGCCGCACTGAACTGGAGCGTGCTGCTCGCCCCGACCGATCTGTCGTTCGGCCTGGCCGTCGTCAAGGCGCCGCTGGGGTTGATCCTGCTCGGGCTGATGGTGTTGCTGGCCGTGGCGTTCCTGATCTACATCGTGGTGCTGCAGGCCGGCATGATGGCCGAGTCACGCCGCATCGCCAAGGAGCTCAAGGCGCAGCGCGAACTGGCCGACAAGGCCGAGGCGTCGCGCTTCGAGGAGCTGCGCGCGCTGCACACCGCCGACGTCGACAGGCTGTTGGCGCGCCTGGAGCAGCTCGACCGCGAATTGCGCAGCACCATCGACGCCAACGCCAACGGCATCCACGCCGCGCTGGGCGAGATCGACGACCGACTGCAGCGCGGCGGCGCGCGCGGGCAGGCGAACTGACCGTTCAGTCTGGTGGTGCCAGCTGCAGCGTGCTCGGCGCCAGGCACGACGTGGCGTCGCACGCCTGCAGCCGCAGCGCCAACGCGGCACCGACAGGCAGCGCCGCAACGTGCAAATCGACCTGGCCTTGCCACACGGCGATGCCCTGCGGGGCGAACGCCGGGCGAAACTGCTGCGCCGGCGGATAGCGCACGCCGGGCGCCGGCTGGCCGTCGGCGAGCAAGGTGGTGGCGATCAGGTTCGGCGCGGAAGCCGGGTGGGCGTTGATGTGAAACCCCGACGCGATCTGCAGCTGCAGCACCCAACCCGGCGCGGCGTGGAGCCATTGCGCCTGCACGCGGTCGGCAGAGCAGGCGCCCTGCGGCAGCCCGGCGCAGTCTGCCGGCCGGGCCAGGGTTGCACGCGGCGCTGCCGCGAACACCGTCCGCCCGGCGGCGCTACCCAGGGTCTGCAGCAGATCGGGCCAATCCAGCGGCCGCGCTGCGACCTGCAGCGCCATCGCCTGCAGCGCCCGCCGCGCCGCCTCGGCCCATTGCGGCTGCTGTGGCTGGCGCTGCGCCAGTTCGACGAGCACGGCGATTGCCGCGCTCTGCCCGGCCGGGCGGTGGACGTCTCCCTGCAGCGGCACGGCAAACGGCAGGCTGTCTGCCGTCGGCGCCGGGCGCAGGCTGCCGTCGGCCGCGGCGAACTGCCGCAGCATGGCAGCGGCCAGATCGTCGGCGCGCTGCGCCCAGCGGGGGTCGTGCTGCACGCTGGCCAGGGTGAGCGCGGCGCGAGCGAACTCGGCGTAATCGTCGAGAAATCCGGGGTTGCCTGCCTGCCCTGCCGCCCATTGGTGCAGCAGCACGCGCTGCCGCGGCTCCCAGGCGTGCTGCCACAGCCAGTCGGCGGCGCGCAATGCGGCGTCGGCCCAGTCGCGGTCGTCGAGCGCGACCGCCGCCTGCGCCAGCGCGCGAATCGCCAGCGCGTTGTCGGCAACGACGATTTTGTCGTCGCGTCGCGGCTGCGCCCGGCGGTCGCGCGCTGCCAGCAGCGCGTGCCGCAGCGGCGCCAGCGCCTGCAGCCTTGCCGCCAGTCGTCCATCGCGCAGCAGGTCCTGCGCCACGTCGCGCCGCTGTCGCAACACGCCTTGCTCCGCACCCGGATGGATGGGCACCAAGGCGTACAGCGAAAACCAGCGCGCGGCGCCGCGGGCACCGAGTACGGCGGCGATCTGCCGCGGCGTCCACAAATCGGTCGCACCTTCGACACCACCGACTTGCGCCGACAGCGAGGTGGCAAACACGCCTTGCCGCAGGCGCAGCCGCTGCAGCACGAACTCCGCTGTGCGCTGCGCCACCCAGCGCAGTTCGGGCGAGCCGGTCTGCGCCGCGGCGCGCGCGTACACGTCGAGCAGCTGCGCGTTGTCGGCGAGCATCATTTCGAAATGCGGCAGCGACCAGCCGGGATCGACGGCGTAGCGGCGAAAGCCCCCGCCGAGCTGGTCCATGATGCCGCCCTGCGCCATCGCCTGCAAAGTGAACACCGCAGCGTGTTCGTCCCGCGCATGACCGCTCGCGCCGCGCCACAGCAGCCAGCGCAGCAGCGGCGGTTGAGGAAAGCGCGCTGCGCGGGTGGCCGGAGCAAAGCCGCCGTCCAGAGCATCGAAGCGCTGCAACGCCTCGGCCTGCGCCGTGCGCTGCCAGGCTGCGACGTCGAGCAGCACGGCAGGCGCCGCCGCGGGCGCGGCAGCACGCATCGCCGCGGCGATCTCGCCGGCAATGCGTTTGACCTCGCCGGGATGCTGCGCCCAGTTGCGGTGCAGCGTGGCCAGTAAGGTGGGAAACCCGGTCTGCTGCGGTGTGTCCTTGGGCGGGAAGTAACTGCCGATGTAGAACGGTTGCAGCTCCGGGGTGAGGAAGACGTTGTTCGGCCAGCCGCTGTCGCGCGTCATGATCTGCCGCGCCAGCATATAGATGTGGTCGATGTCTGGGCGTTGCTCGCGGTCGACGAGCACGTTGACGAACCAGCGGTTCATCAACGCGGCGATCTGCGGGTTGCTGTAGAGCTCGCGTTGCGCTACGTGGCACCAGTAGCACGCCGAGTAGCCGATGGACAAAAAAATCGGCTTGTTCTCGCGCTGCGCGCGCTGCAGCGCCTGGGCGCCCCAGGGGTACCAGTCCACCGGGTCGTGCGCGTGTTCGAGCAGATAGGGATCGTGCGACGCCGCCAGTCGGTTGGTCGCCTGCGCCGCCACCGCCCCCATGGCGAGCGCAAACACCAGCAGCGCGCGCAGGCAGCGGCTGCGGCACGAGCAGAAGGCGCCGGCAGCGTGTGGCATGACCTTCACCCCGGCTCGGCCGGCTGCAGTTGCCGCCCCAGCGCCTGTTCGCGCGCGGCCTGTACCGCCTGAGCAATCGCCGCCGGTTTGCCGCCTGCCTGCGTGACCCGACGTGCGATCTCCCCGGCGTCGACCTGCAGCACGGCATGCAGCGCGGCAAGCAAATGCGGGCGCTGCGGGTAGGGCTGCCGCGGAAACTCGCCGCCACGACCGCGGTGATCGGCCTCGCACGCCAGCAGCACCTGGGCGAAGCGCGCGGGACGGCGCAGGGCGTCGCAGCGCTGCAGCAACCGCAGCGTCGCCGCCGGGCCCAAACCAAGGCAGTCGTGGACGTTGCCGTGTTCGGCGGCGACCACTGTGGCGAGTTCGGCGCAATCGGCGGGCACGCGCAGCCGCCGCGCCACCGCCGCCGCCAGCCTCACGCTGCGCTGCTCGTGGCCGATGTGCCGCGGCCAGAGCTCTTTGGCGGTCGCGCCCTTGCCCAAGTCGTGCATCAGGCAGGCCCAGCGCACCGCGAGGTCGCCGCCCAGCGCCACCGCCGCCTGCAGCACGAGCATCACATGCTCGCCGGTATCGACCTCGGGATGGTAGTCGGCACGCTGCGGCACACCCCACAGCCGATCGACTTCGGGCAGCAGCCGGGCGAGAGCGCCGCAGTCGCGCAGCACCTCGAACATCCGCCGCGGCCGCGGCTCCATCAGCCCGCGCGACAGTTCCTGCCACACCCGCTCGGGCACGAGGGCGTCGGCTTCGCCGGCGGCGACCATGTCGCGCAGCAGCGCCAAAGTCTCTGCGGCGACGGTGAAGTCCGGCCAGCGCGCGGCGAACCGCGCCAGCCGCAAAATGCGCACCGGATCTTCGGCAAACGCCGGCGAGACATGCCGCAGCACCTTGGCCTGCAAATCGCGCAGGCCGCCATGCGGGTCGATCAGTTCACCGTCGACAGTCTGCGCCATGGCGTTGATCGTCAGGTCGCGGCGCAGCAAATCGTCGTGCAGCGTGACGCCGGGCGCGGCGTACACCGCAAACCCGTGGTAACCCGGTGCGGTCTTGCGCTCGGTGCGCGCCAGCGCGTATTCCTCGTGCGTCTGCGGGTGGAGAAACACCGGAAAATCGCGCCCGACCGGGACAAAGCCGGCGTCGATCATCTGCTGCGGCGTGGCGCCGACCACGACCCAGTCGCGGTCGCCGTGCGGCCGTCCGAGCAGTGCGTCGCGTACCGCGCCGCCGACGATATACACCTGCCCGGGAGGAGTGACAAACGCTGGCGACATGCAAGCAAGTTTAGGCCATGAACCGCACGATCCGGGTTCACTCTTAGACTGCGTCGTATGGACTCGCGCAAACTCAAAGATCACTTGTACGAACAAGTCGCCCGCATCGGCCGCGCAGTATCCAGCCCGAAGCGGCTGGAATTGCTCGAAATCCTCGCCCAAGGGGAAAAAGCCGTCGAGCAGCTCGCGCAGGAGGCATCGATCGACATCAAACTCGCCAGCGCCCACCTGCGCGTGCTCAAGGCGGCGCAACTGGTGCAGGCCCGGCGTGCCGGCAAGAGCCGCATCTACCGCCTCAGCGGCGCCGATGTGGCCGCGCTGTGGGTGGCGCTGCGCAGCGTGGCCGAGGCCCATGTCGCCGATTTGCAACTGGTGATGCAGCAACTGTTCGCCGGACCGGAGCGGCTGACGCTGGAGAGCAGCCAGACGCTGCTCTCCAAGGTGCGGCAGGGGCAGGTGACGCTCATCGACGTGCGCCCAGCCGACGAGTACCGCACCGCGCACCTGCCGCGGGCCCGCTCGCTGCCGCTGGCCGAGCTCGAATCGCGGCTGCGCGAACTGCCGCGCGACAAGGATGTCGTCGCCTACTGCCGCGGGCCGTTTTGCGTCATGGCCGACGCCGCAGTCAAACTACTGGTGCGACAGGGGTTTCGCGCCGGCAAAATCGCCGAAGGCGTGGCCGAGTGGCAGGCCGCGGGGCTACCGCTGGTGCACGGGGCCGCGCAGGAATAGGCGCATCGGTGCGGATGCGCCGCCACACTTCGCCCGGCCTTGCGTCTGCGGCTATACAGACTGCGTGAACAGGCCCTAGCATGGAACGTGTCCGTCCTCTCTCTCAGGAGCGCGTATGAAAAAGACCTATGTTCTCGTCGCCAACCGCGCCAGCGCCCGGCTGTTCACCATCGACTCGCCGATCGGGCCGCTGCACGAAATCGAAGTTCTCACCCACCCGCAGGCGCGACTGAAAAACGAAGAGCTCGGCAACGCCACGCCGGGGCGCACGCAGGACCGCGTCGGCACCGGCCGCCACGCTATCGACCCCGACGAACAGCCGCGCGAACACGAGCTCGACGTGTTCGCCAAATCGCTGGCCGAGCGGCTACAGCGCGCCCGCACCAGCGAAGGCGTGCAGGCGCTGGCGCTGGTGGCCGCGCCGGAAACCCTGGGCGCGCTGCGCCAACACCTCGACGCCCCGACCCGCGCGCTCATCGTCGCCGAGGTGAGCAAAAACCTGGTCCACCTGCCGCCCGAGCAAATCCGCAAAGACCTGCCCGAACGCATCGGTTCGGCGGTGGCTTAGCGCGCCGCATGCACGATCCGGCGCCAGCACCATGAACGCCGACATCGCCGCGGTTTTCGAGGAAATCGCCGATCGCCTCGAGCTGCAGGGCGACAACCCGTTTCGCATCCGCGCCTACCGCAACGCCGCGCGCACGCTCACGGCAACCACGCGCGATCTGCGCGACATCCTCGAAAAAACCGGCGAATTGCCGAGAATGCCGGGAATCGGCGCCGATCTTGCTGCCAAAATCCGCGAAATCATCACCACCGGGCACTGCGGCCTGCTCGACCGCCTGCGCCGCGACATGCCGCAGACGGTGACGGACCTGCTGCAGATTCCCGGCCTGGGGCCCAAACGCGTCAGACTCCTCTACCACGATCTGGGCATTGCCACCGTCGAGCAGCTCGACCGGGCCGCCCGGGAGGGTCGCATCCGCGGCCTGCCGGGGTTCGGCGCAAAAACCGAACAGCACATCCTCGACGCCACTCGCGCGCATCTGAACAAAACCCGGCGTTTCCTCTGGGCGCAGGCTGCACCGTACGCCCAGGCGCTGCGCGCCGAGCTCGCCGTGGTCGCTGGAGTGGAGCAGGTGACCGTGGCCGGCAGTTTTCGCCGCCGCCGCGAAACGGTGGGCGATCTGGATGTGCTTGCCACCGCTGCGCCGGCGCAGGCCGCGGCGGTCATCGACCGTTTCACCCACGGCGGCGAGGTGGCCGAGGTGCTGTCCGCCGGCGACACCCGCGCCAGCGTGGTGCTGCGCAACGGGCTGCAGGTGGACTTGCGCGTCGTCGCGGCGCAAAGCTACGGCGCAGCGTTGCACTATTTCACCGGGTCGAAGGCGCACAGCATCGCGCTGCGGCGCCTGGCACAAGCCAAAGGGCTGAAAATCAACGAATACGGCGTGTTTCGCGGCGCCACACGCATCGCCGGCGCCGACGAAGCCTCGGTGTACGCCAGCGTCGGCCTGCCGTACATCGAGCCCGAACTGCGGGAGAACACCGGCGAAATCGACGCCGCGCGGCGGGGCAAACTGCCGCACCTGGTCGATCGGCCCGATATCAAGGGCGATCTACACGTCCACACCACCGCCAGCGATGGCCGCGACCCGCTGCGCGACATGGCGCTGGCGGCTCAGCGCAACGGCTTGCGCTACCTGGCCATCGCCCAGCGGCTAGACGCGCAGCGATTGCTGCGCCAGAGCGACGACATCGACCGCCTGAACGCCGACCTCACCGGCATCACCCTGCTCAAGGGCGTCGAGGTGTCGATTCGGCAAGACGGCAGCCTCGACCTGCCCGATGCGGTTTTGGCCCGGCTCGATCTGGTCGTCGCCGCGGTGCACGACGACTTCGATTTACCCCGCCAGCGGCAGACCGAGCGCCTGCTGCGCGCGATGGATCACCCGCATTTCACCATTCTGGCGCACCCCAGCGGCAGGCTGATCGACGCGCGCGAGCCAATGGACATCGATATGCTGCGCATCATCCGCCATGCGCGGCAGCGTGGCTGCTTTCTGGAACTCAACGCCCAGCCCGATCGTCTGGACTTGAACGACACGCATTGCCGTATGGCCAAAGAAGAGGGCGTCTTGGTCAGCCTCAGCGCCGACGCGCGCGCCACGACCGATTTCGCCCGCCTGGACGGCGGCATCGGCCAGGCGCGGCGCGGTTGGCTGCAAGCCGGCGACGTGCTCAACACCCGGCCTCTGGCTGCGCTGCGGCCACTATTGCAACGCACCATGTAGCCCACCGCCATGCCCTGGACTGCCGATCGTTTTCCCGCTTCGATGCGCAATTTGCCCCCCGTCGTGCGCGACAAGGCGATCGACATCGCCAACGCCTTGCTCGCCCAGGGCAGCGACGAGGGCCGGGCGATCCGCATCGCCATCGCGCAGGCCAAACTCTGGGCGGCGCGGCACGGTCTGGATGCAAACCGCAGCGCTTGAGTCTGTGCTGAAACGCCTCACCCCTCGCCCACCAGCGCCCGGGCAAACGCCTTGGCATCGAACGTCTGCAGATCGTCCAGCCCCTCGCCCACGCCGATGAAATACACCGGCACCGGCCGCTCGCGGGCGATGGCGGCGATCACCCCGCCCTTGGCGCTGCCGTCGAGCTTGGTGATGACCAGGCCGGTCAAGCCCAGCGCGTCGTCGAAGGCGCGCACCTGCGCCAGCGCGTTCTGGCCGTTGTTGGCGTCGATCACCAGCAGGATTTCGTGCGGCGCGCCGTCCATCGCCTTGGCCACCACGCGCTTGACCTTTTTCAACTCTTCCATCAGGTGCAGCTGCGTCGGCAGCCGGCCCGCGGTATCGACGATGACCACGTCCATGCCGCGCGCCCGGCCCGCGCTGACGGCGTCGAAGGCCACGGCAGCCGGGTCGCCGCCGTCTTGCGCAATCACCTGCACGGCGTTGCGCTGCCCCCAGGCGACGAGCTGTTCGCGTGCCGCGGCACGGAAGGTATCGCCCGCTGCGAGCAGCACGTTTTCATCGGCGCGCAGCAGGTGCTGGGTGAGCTTGCCGATGGTCGTGGTCTTGCCCGCACCGTTGACGCCGACCATCATCAGCACGGTCGGTTGCTGCCGACCGATGTCCAGCGGTTTTTGCAGCGGGCTGAGCAGATCGGCCAGCGCCTCGGCCAGCAGAGCGCGCACCTGCTGCGGCGTTTCGGCGCGCGCGGCTTTCACCCGCTTGCGCAGATCGGCGAGCAAGGCAGTGGTCGCGGGCATGCCGGCGTCGGCCATGATGAGGGCCGATTCGAGTTCCTCATAAAGCGCCTCGTCGATCTTGCTGCCGCCGAACAAGCCGCTGATGCCCGCGCCGGTCTTGCGCAGCCCGGAGCGCAGGCGGTTGAACCAACCCGCAGCCGGCGCTTCCTCGGCGACGAGCACGGCCTCGTCGCTGCCTGCCGCTGGCTGCGTCGCAGTCTGGACAGCGGTAGGTGGCGCGATTTGTTCCGGCGGTTCTGCCGCGGCAGGGGCTTCGGCTTGGACGGGCTGCGCGTTGGATTTGCGTTTGAAAAAGCGGAACATGGGCGTCGATGAAAGAGAAATCAGTGTGCGCCGGCAGCGTGCCGCCGCGGCTTGTCCCTACAATTTAACCGCCCATGACATTCGAGCGTGCCCCTTCCCTCGGCAAACCCCGGCCGCGCCACGCCGCTGGCGGCTCGGTGCGCATCATCGGCGGGAGCTTCAAGCGCAGCAAACTCGCCGTTGCCGACCTGCCTGGCCTGCGCCCCACCCCAGACCGGGTGCGGGAGACCGTGTTCAACTGGCTGGGGCAGACGCTGGCTGGGCGCCGTGTGCTCGATTTGTACGCCGGCAGCGGCGCGCTCGGGCTGGAGGCGGCCTCGCGCGACGCCGCCGCGGTGCTGCTGGTGGAACACAACCCGCGTTGCGCTGCGGCGATCACTGCCGCCATCCAGCGTCTGGGTGCGGCCAAGGCGCAGGTGCGCTGCGCCGATGCGCTGGCCGCCACGCAAGCGCTGGCGCGGCATGGCGAGCGCTTCGACGTGGTGTTCATCGACCCGCCGTATGCCAGTGAGCAGCAGGCGGCGGCGTTGGCGGCGGTGTTGCCGTTGCTCACCGACCACGCCTTGGTGTATGTCGAAACCGACGACCCTGCGCTGTTTGCCGCGCTCGACGCAAACATCTGGGAAGTGTGGCGGCGCAGCCGCGCAGGTCAGGTGCATTTTGCTTTGCTGCGTCGCAACAACACCGTGCAGCCGTCGCCCCCGCAGACGGCGTAAACCGCCTACACTGCGTTTTTTCTTCCGCATTGCCGCGCATGCTGCTCGCCATCTACCCCGGCACCTTCGATCCGCTGACCCGCGGACACGAGGATTTGGTGCGCCGCGCCAGCAAGCTGTGCGACCGTCTGGTGGTGGCAATCGCCGCCGGACACCACAAAAACGCCATGTTCACCCTCGACGAGCGGCTGGACATCGCCCGCGAAGTGCTGTCGCCGTACACCAACGTCGAAGTCAGCGGTTTTACCGGGCTGCTGCGTGATTTTGTCGTCGGCCGCGGCGCGCAGGTGGTGGTGCGCGGGTTGCGCGCGGTCAGCGACTTCGAATACGAGTTCCAGATGGCCGGGATGAACCGCCAGCTCATGCCCGACGTGGAGACCCTGTTCCTCACCCCGGCGGATCAGTACCAGTTCATCTCCGGGACGTTCGTGCGGGAAATCGCCATGCTCGGTGGCGACGTGAGCAAATTCGTGGTGCCATTGGTCATGGAGCGGCTGCAGGCCAAGGTGGCGCTGCGCCGCGAGAACGACCCGGCAAAACTCTGAACCCGACGTACCAGCATGGCCCTGTGGATCACCGACGAGTGCATCAACTGCGATGTGTGCGAGCCCGAATGCCCGAACCAGGCGATTTCGATGGGCGCGGAAATCTATGTCATCGACCCGGATCGCTGCACCGAGTGTGTGGGACATTTCGACACCCCGCAGTGCGTGCAGCTCTGCCCGGTCAATTGCATCCCGGTGCGCCCCGACCGGGTGGAAACGCGAGCGCAACTGCTCGACAAATATCACCGCCTGATGGCAGAGAAGGTTGTTGGATGACCAGCGCCGCCCGCCGCCTACCTTTCTGCCTGGGCCGCCGATGAACCTGTCGGCGCAGTGGTGGTTCTGGGCTTTGCTCGCGGCGCTGGCCGCGGCGTTGACGGCGGTGTTCGCCAAAATCGGCCTCGAAGGAGTCGATTCCGATTTTGCCACCCTCATCCGCACGCTGATGGTCGTCGCGCTGCTGGCGTTGATCGTTTTTGCTACCGGCAAGTGGACCAACCCGCTCGCGCTGGCGCCGCGCACTTGGCTGTTTCTGGCGTTGTCGGCGCTGGGCACTGGCGCGTCCTGGCTGTTTTATTTCCGCGCGCTGCAAATGGGGCAGGCGTACCAAGTCGCGCCGGTGGACAAGCTCAGCGTCGTGCTGGTGGCGCTGCTGGCCGTGGTGTTCCTCGGTGAACGCCCTGCGGCGCGCGATTGGGCAGGCATCGGCCTGGTCACTACAGGGGTGGCGCTGCTCGTGTTCAAACGCTAACGCGCCGCCGAGGCCGGCGGCCGTGGCGCGCGCCGTGGCACGCTGACCCGGCGTGGCGCCGCGCGCGCCGCTTGTTGGCGCTCGGCGCGGCGCAGCGCGGCCTGCTGCTTGGCCAGCGCCTTTTGCTGCGCGAGCTCTTCGCGCCGCCGCTGCGCGTCGCGCGCAGCGTTCTCGCGGTGCAGCGCGTCGGCGAACGCGCTGGTCTGCGCTGCCTGCCTGCGTGCCTGTTCCTGCTGTTCGGGAGTGCGCGCATCCTGCGCATCGATCTGCCGACCCTGCGCACAGGGCTGGTGCGAATAGGCGTTGCCGCAGCGCCAGACGGGCGCTTGTTGCGCTGGCGCCGCGGTGCCTGCCATGCAAACCAGCGCCACTGCCACGCTGGCCGGAGAAGACCTGAAAAATCGCTGCCACATGGTGTTCAACTCGACGCCGACGTGCCTGGGCGGGACTGGCCGCCATCCGAAGGCTTGTGCGCGTCCTGCCGGTTGGCACGGTGTAATTGCATCATCGCCGCTTCAAAATGACCTTCGAGTAGTTGCGGCAGTACCGTCTGCGCCTGCTCCAGCGCCTGCTCGATGAGCCGGAGCTCGGCCTGCGGCGGCTTGCCCAACACGAAGCCGACCACGGCCGAACGGTCGCCGGGATGGCCGATGCCCAGGCGCAGCCGCCAGAAATTGGGCGTGCCCAGATGCGCGACGAGGTCGCGCAGACCGTTGTGGCCGGCATGGCCGCCGCCGAGCTTGAGTTTGGCCTGCCCGGGCGGCAGGTCGAGCTCGTCGTGCGCCACCAGGATGTTTTCCGGCGGAATTTTGTAAAACCGGGCAAACGCACCGACCGACTGCCCCGAGCGGTTCATATACGTGCTGGGTTCGAGCAGCCAGAGTTCGTGGCCGTGCAGGCGCACCCGGGCGACGTCGCCAAAAAATCCGCGCTCGGGCTTGAGGCTCACACCCGCTGCGGTGGCCACCTGGTCGACCAGCCAAAACCCGGCGTTGTGCCGGTCCAGCGCGTGTTCTGGCCCCGGGTTGCCCAGACCGACGAGCAGTTGAATCATTTGCCCTCCCAAGCCCTGTTCACTCGTCGCGCGGCTGGCGCTGCAACAGCCCGCCCAGCGCCTGCTGCGGCGTGAGTCTGCCGTCGAGCAGGCGGCTGACCGCCTCGGTGATCGGCATGGCCACGCGGTGCGCCCGCGCGAGTTTGAGCGCGGTCTGCGCCGTGTGCACGCCTTCGGCCACGTGGCCCAGGGTGGAGACGATGCGCTGCAGGCTCTGCCCCTGCGCCAGCGCCAGGCCGACGCGACGGTTGCGCGACAAATCGCCGGTGGCGGTGAGCACCAGGTCGCCCAGGCCGCTCAAGCCCATGAAGGTCTCTGCCTGCCCGCCCAGCGCCACCCCCAGCCGCGACAGCTCAGCCAGTCCGCGGGTGATGAGCGCCGCGCGTGCATTGTGCCCCAGGCCCATGCCGTCGCTCACCCCGGTAGCGATGGCCAGCACGTTTTTCACCGCACCACCGACTTCCACGCCGATGACATCTGGCGTGGCGTAGATGCGCATCGCGCCGTGGTGCAGCGCGGCCACCGCCGATTCGCGCAGCCCGGCGTCGGCGCTGGCCAGGGTGAGCGCAACGGGCAGGCCGCGCGCCACCTCGACGGCAAAGCTCGGGCCCGAGAGCGCTCCCATCGCCGGGCAGACATCCAGCCCGGCAAACACCGCGTCGAGCACGGCATGCGGCAACAACCCGCTGCCCTGCTCGAACCCCTTGCACAGCCACAGCAGCCGCTGCACCCGCGCGCCCAGCGGCTTGTCGGCGTTGAAAATGCGGATCGCCTGCGCCGTGGCGCGCAACGCCGCCGTCGGCACCGCCAGCAGCAGCAGGCCATGCGGCCCGGCGGCGTGACGCAGCGCCGCGTCCAGATCGGCCGTGGGCTGCAGCGCCGGCGGCAGCGACACCTCGGGCAGATACGTCGCGTTCACCCGCTCGGCCTGCAGCCGCAGCATCAGAGCGGCGTCGCGCCCCCACAACAGCACCGGCTGGTGCGAGGCGATCTGGCAGGCAATCCCCGTCCCCCAGGCGCCTGCGCCGAGCACGCTGAGCGAAAACGACGGATGCTGCGGCATGGGTCGGATGGTGCGGGGCCGTCAGTTCAACGGCGTCGCAGCGTCGTTGGCCGCCTGCTGCTGTTGACGTTGTTGTTCGTACATCGCCTGGAAATTGATTTCCGCCAGATGCACCGGCGGAAACCCGGCGCGGGTGATGGCGTCGGCGAGGTTGGCGCGCAAGTAGGGGTAGACGGTTTGCGGGCAGGCGATGCCCAGCAGCATGTCGGCATGCTCCTGCGGAATGTTGCGCAGTTCGAAAATCCCGGCCTGCTTGCCTTCGACCAGGAACAGCACCCGGTCCTGCATGCGCGCGGTAATGGTGGCGGCCACGGTGATTTCGAACAAACCTTCGATCACCGGCTTGGCCTCGACGCTCATTTGCACGTCCACGCTGGGCTGCTGCTGCTCCAGCAGAATCTGCGGCGAATTGGGCTGCTCCAGCGACAGGTCTTTGAGGTAGCAGCGCTGCAGCATGAAAACCGGATCGGCGGACTGGACATTTTCGGGGTTGGCGCTCATCGATGACTCTCCATGGAAAAAAGCCCGCGGATCGCGGGCGTCGATTGCTGACGGCGGATTCTAGGGCCGCGGCGTGACCCTGCCTCGCGGGACGCGACAGGCGCCGCATCGCGCCGGCGCCTCAGCCCGCGCCGTGGTTGAGCAGCGGCACGAGGCCGCCACGGGCGTCCAGCGCGTACAGATCGTCGCAACCGCCGACGTGGGTGTCACCGATGAAAATTTGCGGCACGGTACGCCGCCCGGTGGCCTGCATCATGAGCTGACGCTGGCCGGGGTCGAGGTCGATACGGATTTCCTCGATGTCGGCCACGCCGCGTTTTTGCAGCAGCGCCTTGGCGCGGATGCAGTAAGGACACACCGCGGTGGTATACATGCGCACCTTGTTCATGCCGAGCCCGACCCCTTTTCTACCGGCAGGCCGGCTTCGCGCCAGGCGCGCATGCCACCAGCCACCGGCATGGCGTTGACGTAGCCGGCTTTGCGCAATTGCGCCGCGGCGCGCTTGGCGCGCATGCCCGAGGCGCACATCACCAGCACCGGAGCGGTTTTGTCTTTGGGCAAATCGTTCAGTCGTTTGTCGAGCTGGCCCAAGGGAATGCTTTTGCTGCCCACGGCGTGCCCGGCCTGAAACTCGGCAGGCTCGCACACGTCGATCATCACGCCTTTTTCACGGTTGATTTTGAGCACCGCCTGCGCCGCGCTCACGCCCTCGGCGCTGCCGCTGCCGCCGTAGGAACTCCACAGCAACATGCCGCCCGAAGTCAGGGCGATGAGCACCAGCGCCCAATTGTCGAGAAGGAACTGCACGCTTTTTCTCCTGTTGATGGCCGGATTCTAAAAACTCGAATGCAAACGCGCTGATGTGTGGCTTTGGCGACAAGGCCGGCGCCGACTCGATTGCTGCAATGCAGCGACAATCCACACCTGCACTACTATTCACTCATCGCATTGTTTCATTCCTTCGCTGCGCGCCGCGCGCAGCGTCCCTGCCGACACTCCGCGCTTGGAGCTCTGGCGCGGCGGAGCGGCTTTTTTTAGAGGCCCCCATGCACAAACTCGTTCTGCTGCGTCACGGTGAATCGACCTGGAATCAGCAAAACCGCTTTACCGGCTGGACCGATGTGGATCTGACCGAACAGGGCATCCGCGAAGCGCGCGCCGCCGGGCGTCTGCTCAAGGAGTTGGGGTACAGCTTCGACCTGACGTACACCTCGGTACTCAAACGCGCCATCCGCACGCTTTGGCTCACCCTGGACGAACTCGATGCCATGTGGCTGCCGATGGTGCACACCTGGCGGCTCAACGAACGCCATTACGGCGCGCTGCAGGGGTTGAACAAGGCGGAGACCGCGGCGAAGTACGGCGACGAACAGGTACACATCTGGCGCCGCAGCTACGACGTGCCGCCGCCGCCGCTGGACGAGACGCACCGCCAGGAGCTGGCCGCCGATCCGCGTTACGCCCGACTCAAACCCGAGGAACTGCCGCTGACCGAATGTCTCAAAGACACCATCGCCCGGGTGCTGCCGTTCTGGCACGAGTCGCTCGCCCCAGCGATCAAGGCGGGCAAGCGCACGCTCGTGGTGTCGCACGGCAATTCGATGCGCGCGATCATGAAATACTTGGAAAACATTTCCGACGAAGACATCACCGCGGTCAACATTCCCAACGGCGTGCCGCTGGTGTACGAACTCGACGCCGAGCTCAAGCCGCTGCAGCGCTACTACCTCAGCGCTTCTGGCGGCAAAGCCTGAGCGCCGACGGCGCGATCCCCGTGAACAGCGTGGGATGTTGCGCCGCCCGTCTGCAAATTTGATGCCGCACTCTATACTGCAGCGCTCTTCGCAGTCACTCCGCTCGATTCACCATGGCCAGTAAATTTCGTGTTGCAGCTTGGATCGCCATCGGCGCGATCACCGGCATCATGGCCACGCTGCAGGTTCAGGCGTTGGCCCGCGGCGCCGCCTCGCCGCTGCCGTTGGAGGAACTGCAGCAGTTTGCCGCCGTCTACGGCCTGATCAAAGCCGATTATTTCGAGCCAGTCGAAGGCAAGAAGCTGATCGAGAACGCCATCAACGGCATGGTCAACAACCTCGACCCGCACTCCGAATACCTCGACAAAAAAGCCTTCAAGGACTTCAAGGAGAGCACCAGCGGCAAATTCGTCGGCGTGGGCATCGAAATCGCATCCGAAGACGGCCTGGTCAAAGTGGTCGCGCCCATCGAGGGCTCACCGGCAGCGCGCGCGGGCATCCACGCCGGCGATCTCATCACCCGCATCGACAACACTCCGGTCAAGGGTCTGAGCCTGAACGACGCGGTCAAGCTCATGCGCGGCAAACCCGGCACCAAGGTCACGCTCACGGTGCTGCGCAAGGCGGAAAACCGCACCCTCACCTTCACCATCACCCGCGAGCTCATCCAGGTGCAAAGCGTCAAGGGCAAAATGCTCGCGCCGGGGTATGGCTGGATCCGCATCACCCAGTTCCAGGCCGACACCCTATCGAGCTTCGTCAACAAAATCAACGCGCTGTACAAGGAAGACCCGAACATGAAGGGGCTGATCCTCGACCTGCGCAACGACCCGGGCGGGTTGCTCGAAAGCGCCGTGGGAGTGGCTTCGGTGTTCCTGCCGAACGATGCCGTGATCGTCAGCACCAAGGGCCAGATGCCCGAGGCCAACGCGACGTACCGCAACACCCCCAGCGACTATCTCAACCGGCCGGGCGACAACCCGCTCGACACTCTGCCCGCGGCGGTGAAAACCGTCAAACTGGTGGTGCTGATCAACGGTGGTTCGGCTTCGGCGTCGGAAATCGTCACCGGCGCGCTGCAGGATTACAAGCGCGCCGTGGTCATGGGCACGCTGTCGTTCGGCAAGGGGTCGGTGCAGACCGTGCTGCCGCTGGGCCCCGACACCGCTCTCAAGCTCACCACCGCGCGCTACTACACCCCCAACGGCCAGTCGATCCAGGGCAAAGGCATCACGCCGAATTACGAAGTCGATCCGCTGGAAAGCGGCGATCCGTACGCCGCGTTGCGCCTGCGCGAAATCGACTACAAAAACCAGATCGGCACCGGCAACGAAGCCGCCGATTCCAAACGGGTCGAGGAAGACGTACGCAAGCAGGAGGAAGCGCGCCGCCTGCTCGAAGCCGAGTTGCAGAAAGACCCGAACAAGCTGCCCAAGTTGCCCGAGTACGGCAGCAAGGACGACTGGCAGGTGACGCAGGCGCTGAATTACCTCGAAGGCAAACCGGTCATCACCGCCAAGCATCCGGCCAACACGGCAAAAGCCGCCTCGACCGCAGCCAGCGGCCCCATCCCCGCCGCCAGCGGTGTCAAAGCGAAGTGAGCGCGGGCACTGTGTAGCCATGCCGCTGGACGACGCGCAGTTGCTGCGGTATTCGCGGCACATCCTACTCGACGAAATCGGTGTCGAAGGACAGGAGCGCATCGGCACGGCGCGGGCGTTGATCGTCGGCGCCGGCGGCCTGGGCTCTCCTGCTGCGCTCTATCTGGCCAGCGCCGGCGTCGGGCGCATCACCCTGGTCGATGGTGACCGCGTCGATCTGACCAATCTGCAACGCCAAATCGCGCACAGCGAGGCGCGAATCGGTCTGCTCAAGGTCGATTCGGCGCGCGAGGCGATGCGGCAGATCAACTCTACCGTCGAAGTGCAGACGCTGGCGCAACGTGCCGACGAAGCGCAGTTGTTCGCACTGGTACAGGCCGCCGACGTCGTGCTCGACTGCAGCGACAATTTTTCCACCCGGCACGCGCTCAACCGTGCGTGCGTCGCCCACGGTGTACCGCTGGTCAGCGGCGCGGCCATCCGGCTGTCGGGGCAGGTCAGCGTGTTCGACACCCGCGCCGATGCCAGCGGCCAGCGCGGCCCCTGCTACGCCTGCCTGTTTCCGCCGGATGCGCCGGTGGAGGAAGTGCGTTGCGCCACCATGGGCGTGTTGGCGCCGCTGGTCGGTTTGGTCGGCAGTCTGCAGGCCGTCGAGGCGCTCAAACTGCTGGCGCGCAGCGGCAACACCCTGCGCGGGCGGCTGCTGCTCATCGACGCGCTCGACAGCGAGTTCCAGACCTTGGCGCTGCAGCGCAACCCGCACTGCCCGGTGTGCGGCGCTCTGGCCTGAGCGGCGCTGCACGCGGCCGGCGCCGGCGACACACGACGAGCGATACTGGCCCTACACTGGCGGCTGATCCGTTCACACTGCGGGGTTTTTCATGGGCGCTCTTCACCCATTCGCCGCCACAGCCGACGTGGCGCATGTCATCGACGGCCGCCCGGTATCGTCGCCACAGTCACGGCGGCAACCGGTGTTCAATCCAGCCACTGGCGCGGTGTCGCGCCAGGTCGAATTGGCCGACGCCGCGCAGGTCGATGCCGCCGTCGCCGCGGCCAAAGCCGCGTTCCCGCAATGGGCCGACACCCCACCGGTGCGCCGCGCGCGGGTGATGTTCAAGTTTCTCGAACTGATGAACCGGCACCGCGACACGCTGGCGGCGATGATCACCGCCGAGCACGGCAAGGTGTTTTCCGACGCGCAGGGCGAGGTCACGCGCGGCATCGAAATCGTCGAATTCGCCTGCGGCATGCCGCAGTTGCTCAAGGGCGACTACACCGAGCAGGTGTCCACCGGCATCGACAACTGGACGCTGCGCCAGCCGCTGGGCGTGGTCGCCGGGGTGACGCCGTTCAACTTTCCGTGCATGGTGCCGCTGTGGATGTTCCCATTGGCGATTGCCGCGGGCAACAGCTTCGTGCTCAAGCCCAGCCCGCTCGACCCTTCGCCCAGCCTGCTGATGGCCGAGCTGCTCCAGCAAGCCGGGCTGCCCGACGGGGTGTTCAACGTGGTGCAGGGCGACAAGGCGGCGGTGGATGCGCTGCTCGCGCACCCGATGGTCAAGGCGATCAGCTTCGTCGGTTCGACCCCGGTGGCGCAGCACATCGCGCAGGAGGCCGCGCGCCACGGCAAACGGGTGCAGGCGCTGGGCGGGGCGAAAAACCACATGGTGGTGATGCCCGACGCCGACCTCGACCAGGCGGTCGATGCGCTGATCGGCAGCGCCTTCGGCTCGGCTGGCGAGCGCTGCATGGCCATTTCGGTGGGCGTGCTGGTCGGCGACGTGGCCGATCGCATCATGCCCAGGCTGGTCGAGCGCACCCGCGCGCTCAAGGTGAAAAACGGCATGGAGCCCGACGCCGAAATGGGCCCGATCGTCACCGCCGCGGCGCGCGAGCGCATCGCCGGCTACATCGCCTCGGGTGTGGAACAAGGCGCCAAGCTGCTGGTCGATGGCCGCGGACTCACCGTGCCCGGGCACGAGCAAGGCTTCTGGCTCGGCGGCACGCTGTTCGACCACGTCACCCCCGAGATGCGGATCTACCAGGAGGAAATTTTCGGGCCGGTGCTGTCGTGTGTGCGCGTGGCCGATTTCGCCACCGCGCTCGACCTGGTCAACCGCCACGCCTACGGCAACGGCGTGGCCTGCTTCACCCGCGACGGCCATGTGGCGCGCGAGTTCGGCCGCCGGGTGCAGGCCGGCATGGTCGGCATCAACGTGCCGATCCCGGTGCCGATGGCCTGGCACGGCTTCGGCGGCTGGAAGGCCAGCCTGTTCGGCGACATGCACGCCTACGGCGAAGAAGGCGTGCGCTTCTACACCAAGCAAAAAAGCATCATGCAACGCTGGCCCGAGAGCACGCCCAAGGGCGCCGAGTTCGTCATGCCCACGGCGAAGTGAGCCTGCGCCGACGGCGCGCGACGCCGCAGGCGCGACGCCGTCACAGCATTTCGGCGCTGTAGCGCACTTGCAAGGTGTGCGCCTGCCCCGGTTGCAACACCAGGCTGTCATCGGCCGCGTTGGCCGACTCGACGCACAGCATTTGCCGCCAGCCGGTGGCGCTGAAATCGCCCATCGCCGCGGCCTTCTTCTCCCACGGCGTCCACACCACGGTCGAGGCACTGCCCTGCTTGGCGATGCGGATGCGCCGCTGCAGCGCTGGATCATGGATCACGCATTCGCTTTGCGTGCCGAGGTAAATGCGGTCAGTCTCGCCGCTAAAGCGCACTGCGCCGTGCTGCTGCTTACGGGCGAAAGCCTCGGTTTTGTCGAGATAGGTGCAGCCGTCCAGCCCGAGCAGTTCCACCTGGGCGACGTCGGCGACTTGGAAATAGGTGTGCAGCGCCTCGCTCAGCGGCAGCGCCTCGGCGCTGGCGTTGCGCGTGGTCAGCGCCATGTCCAGCGTGTCGCCCACGCTGATGCGCAGCGTCAGCGGCGTGTCGTGCGGCCACTGCGCGCGGGTGGCCTGCGAAACGCGCAGTTGCAAGGTGATGTGCGTGGCGCCCGCTGTGGCGCCGCTGTCGATCACGTCCCAGGGCACGGTACGGGCAAAGCCGTGCGCCGGAAACCGGCTTTCGCTGGGGTGTGCGCCGAACCACGGCCAGCACACCGGCACTCCGCCACGGATCGATTTTCCCGGCAACAGCCGCGCCGCATCCGACACCCACACCACCGGCTCGGGCTGTGACTTGGGGCGAAAGGTCAACAGGTGCGCGCCCTGCAGGCAGATACTGGCCGTACCAGCGGGGTTGTCGATGTCGGCAAACACCAGCCCGGCCGGTGTCGAACGAAAACGCAGTTGGCTGGAGATGGCATAACGCGAAAGCAGGTCGAGGTCGTGCATGGCAGGCGCGGTCGAGGGGGAACACTGGAGCAATTCTGCCTGCAGCGGCGCCGCAGTGGGCGACAAACGGCTGAAACCGGTAACGGCGCCGTGCCGTGTGCTGAGCACCTGCCGGGCTCAGATCGCTACCTGCGGCACGCGCGAGGCGGTCCACGCCGCCAGCAGGGTCATTGCCGCGGCGCAGCCGAAGGCGACATGAAACGCATGCACCACCTGTTGCGTCGCCTGCGGGCTGGCCGCATGCAGCGCCGCCTGTAGGTCGGCGTTGGAGATCAGCCCGAACACCAGCGCGCCGAAAACGGCCGTGCCCAGAGACGCGCCAGTGGAGCGCGCCAGCGATACCGTCGCAGCCGCCGCGCCCAAGCGTGCCCGCCCGGCAACCGTCTGCACCACGAGTTGCGACGTCGGCATCACCGTGCCAAACCCCAGCCCGGCCAGCACACCCAGCGCGCTGATGACCGCTGGCGACGCCGGCAGCACGGCGAGCAGACCCAGCGCCGCCGCGGCCGCACCGAGCCCCCACCGCGGCGGCAAGTCCGGGCGCCCAGTGCGCGCCACGACCTGTCCAGTGAGATTCGAGCCAAGTACCAGCCCGCCGGTCAGCGGCAGCAGCAGCAAACCGGCATGCTCCGCGCCGGTGGCGTGGCCGACCTGCAAATACACTGGCAGAAAGAACACCAGCGCGAATAGCCCGGCGGCAAACAGCACCAGCGTCACCCCCGTCCAGGCCACCGCGCGCAAGCGCAGCAGTTCCAGCGGCAGAAAAGGATGCGCGTGCCGCCGTTCGCGCCGCAACAGCGCCGCGCCCAGCGCCAGCGCCGTGGCGGCCATCAGCGCACTGGGAAACGACACCCAGGCGAACCGATGCCCGGCCAGCGTCAGCCAGAGCAGCAGCAGCGACGCCGTCGCGGCAAACAGCAGCACCCCCAGTGCGTCGTGGGTCTGCCCCGGCACACTGTGACGCGAGCTCGGCGGCAGCCGCAGCACGCGCCACGCCGCCAGCATCGCCAGCGGCAAATTGGCGATGAACAGCCAGCGCCAGCTCCAATGCGCCACCACCACCCCGCCCAGCACCGGCCCGGTGACGCTGGCGAGGACGAATACCACACCGAAATACGCCTGAAACCGCGGCCGCTGCCGCGGCGGCACCACTTCGCCGATGAGCGCCTGACTCATCACCATCAACCCGCCACCGCCCAAACCCTGCAGCAGCCGCCCGGCGATGAGCCACCACATCCCCTGGCTCGCCGCGCACGCCGCGGAACCCAAGGCGAAGACAGCGAGCGCTGCCACCAGCGCGTCGCGCCTGCCGTAGCGGTCGCCAAACCGGCCGTACAGCGGCGCCATGATGGTCGAAGACAGCAGATAACCGACGGCAATCCAGGCGCTATCGCGGAAGTCGCCCAGATCACGGGCGATCGCCGGAGTGGCCGTGGCCAGCAGCGTCTGATCGACCGCGGCGAGAAAAATCGGCAGCATCACGGCGGTGAACAACCGCGCAAACTGCGCGCGGCTGACGGCCGGTTCAACAGCAGCAGGCAGGGACGATGGCGCGGGCTCGGGCATCGGATAGCGGCGTAGACGGCCGACAGCCTAGCAGCGCCAGCGCATTCCCGCAGCGCGCTCGTACACCTCGCGGCGGCGGCGTTCGCCAGTTACACTGGAAGTTTGACTCGCCTGCGCCGAAAGCCCGGCCGGGCACGAGGGCCGTTAGCTCAGTCGGTTAGAGCAGAGGACTCATAATCCTTTGGTCGCAGGTTCGAGCCCTGCACGGCCTACCAGTTTTTCTTCCGTTTTTTCAATACGTTAGGCATTGACTCGGTGCACTCACCTCACGCGAATTTTGCTCGCAGATACCCTGCCGTGAGCAAACCAGGAGCCAAGTCATGCCTACCATCGTCCAACTGCCCAGTGGGCGTTTCGGGCATTTGCCCGCGTCAAAGACCAGCGTGATTCGCAAATCTTTGACCGCGAATCCGAAGCTGAGCGCTGGGCGATAGCTACGCTGCCCCCAAGATTAGCAACACGACGATTCAGAGTCCGCGGGTTGAATCGTAATGGGTTGATCTGATGGCGCAATGCCGCTGCGCATGGGCTCAGGCTGGCAAACCAGCGTTGCCACAGGCATGCGTCGCGGAAGCGGCTGTTGAAGCTCTCGATGTACGCGTTTTGACGGGCTTGCCCGGCTGGATGAAGCGCAACTCCACCGGGTTCTTGACGGCCCAGTCCTGCATCGTGCGCCCGGCGCACTCCGCGCCGTTGTCCGTGTGAACGACCTTGGGACGGCCCCTCACGGCCTGGACCTGATCCAGCACGTGCGTGACGTACAGCGCCGGAATCGACGTGTCCACGGCGATCTGCACCGCCTCCTTGGTTAGGGAACCTCTGCAAAAGTCAGCCCCATGAGTGCCTCATCCGTTAAAGCCAGATGAAACAAATCAGCCTTGCCGCCACCGGATTTGAGCTTGCCCCCAAGCGCACGCGCAAGCGGGAATTTCT